>Ga0207126_1011_pt1 | contig 60974 bp, 52 predicted proteins | sample Alteio_BWMinHeat_20_FD_153586 | JGI IMG/M metagenome (GOLD analysis project Ga0207126, IMG submission 153586) | Enriched cells from forest soil in Barre Woods Harvard Forest LTER site, Petersham, Massachusetts, United States -... | ecosystem: Environmental > Terrestrial > Soil > Temperate forest >...
AAATATTTTAATTCTGCCAGAAGGACATACGCGTAATCTTTTTTATTGGGCCAACATTCACACCCTGCAAAAAATTCTCATGCAAGCGGGTTTTGATGTTCGCTTTGCTAGTTTGAATGAGGAAATCAAAGATAGGCAGGCAATAGAATTAACATCAGGTGAATCTCTCACGCTAGAACCATTGCGCCGCGAGCAAGATCAATTATTCGTTGACGGTTTTATACCCGATTTGATTTTATTGAATAATGATCTTTCGGAGGGCATTCCAGCTATTTTGCAGCAAGTAAAACAGCGTATTATTCCACCGGCTGAATTAGGTTGGAGTCAGCGCTTGAAGTCAGAACATTTTCAATATTATGCCAAGGTGGTGGATGAATTTGCTAAACACATTGAATTTGATCCTTGGTTAATTGCGCCTTTGTTTAAACATTGCGGCAAGATTGATTTTATGCAGCAAGATGGTTTGGAATGTTTGGTGGCCAATGCAGAAATATTGTTTGATGAAATCAGAAAAAAATATGCGGAATATAAAATTCCCTATCAACCTTTTTTGATCGTCAAGGCAGATGCAGGTACCTATGGTATGGCAGTGATGACAGTGCGTAATGTCGAAGAATTAAAATCGATGAATCGTAAACAGCGTACACGCATGGCTAAAACCAAGGGCGGACAAGCGGTTAATCGTGTCATTATTCAAGAAGGCGTTTACACTTTTGAAATCATGGGCGAGACACAGGCCGTTGCTGAACCGGTTGTTTATTTATGGGGATCATCAGTGATTGGTGGTTTTTATCGTGTACACAAAGATCGCGGCGTTGATGAAAACTTAAATTCGCCAGGCATGGAATTTGAGCCTATTGCTTTTCCGCAACCCTGTAATCAACCCTGTGAAGAAGAACATGATAAGCCAGAAAAAAATACCTGTAAAAACCGCTTATATATTTATGGATTAATTGCACAATTGAGCATGTTAGCCGCTGCGCGCGAAGTGAAGGAATTACATGACAATTAAATTGGGTGTGGTGATGGATCCGATTGGATCTATTAATTATAAAAAAGATAGTACACTCGCTATGTTGTGGGAGGCAAAGGCGCGTGGCTGGCCAATTTATTATTTTGAAGCAGCGCATTTGTTTCTGCAAAATGGCGAAGTGCGTGGTCGTGGTCATCTTCTCGATGTTTTTCATGATGCGCAAAAATGGTATGAATTTGGCGAGCAAATAACAATACCACTTGCTGAGCTTGATGTTATTTTAATGCGCAAGGATCCACCTTTCAATGAAAGCTATATTTATACCACGCATTTGCTAGCGCATGCGGAACGCCATGGCAGCTTGGTTGTGAATCGCACACAAGCCCTGCGTGATTATAATGAAAAATTATTTGCGACTTATTTTCCCCAATGTATGCCGCCTAGCTTGGTTACGTCATCTCTCGAAAAAATAAATGAATTTTGGGAAGAGCATGGCGATATCGTTTGTAAACCCTTGGATGGGATGGGCGGTGATTCTGTTTATCGTTTGCAAAAAGGTGATGTCAATGCGCGCATGATTTTTAATTCATTAATCGGTGATGATGCGCGCTATATTATGTTGCAGCGTTATATTCCTGCCATTACAAAAGGTGATAAACGTATCTTAATGATCAATGGCGAACCTGTATCCTATGCATTGGCGCGCATACCGCAGGGTGATGATTGGCGCGGTAATTTAGCAGCGGGTGCCAAGGGAAAAGCGCAGGCCTTGTCGGAACGTGATCAGTGGATTTGTGCGCAAGTAGGGCCCGTATTACGCGAACAGGGTATCTATTTTGCAGGTTTAGATGTGATAGGTGATTACCTGACAGAAATTAATATTACCAGTCCAACTTGTATTCGTGAGTTGGATAAGGCAATGCAGGTGAATATCAGTGCGATGTTGATGGATTGTGTAGAAGAAAAATTGTAAGAGCTCAGACAGGGGTATTTTTCACGGAGGCGTTCGTTGTTGCTGCGGCGTTCGTTGTTGTGGAGGCGTTCGTCGTAAAAAACACTCCTCGCAACGACGAACGCCTCCGCAACGACGGACGCCTGTGTACCTATCACTTATCACCTTATCCTATTTTTCACTGCCACCTCAGCCAAGTCCAAAGCAGTCATCATTTTCAAATCAGCGCATTCAAGAACAGGATGTCTGGATTTCACAACCCGCCGACTAAAAATTGAATTGTCTGCCAAATCCAAAGCTGCACGTGTTGTCTTAGGAAGTTTTTCGGGACTATAAGAGTGATCGCGGAAAAAAGAACGATAGGGCGAAGAAGACAGTTTCCTTTCTTCTTCAGCTACTTCTTGCGGAGACAGAGGAGCTTCAGGCGCATTTTGTTTGATGCCCTCATCTAATTTGCTGAGTGTTGCTGCATTCGTATTGGTTTGCTGATGCGTATAGTAGGCAAGTTGTAAGCTATTGAGCATTATATTTTGCTTGATTTGTTCAATCTCAAAAAATAATTGATTATGTCCTTCGAAAGTGGCATAGCAATAATAAATATATTGGTTGGCAGATCCAAGGTCATTCAAAGTGAATGAATATCGAATGAGTTCCAAATAAGCTTCTGCACAGTAGGGAAATTTATTTACTAGTTGAACTAAGTTATTGAAGGCAGTTGCAATATCATTGTTTTCGTAGAGATCATGTGCTTTTAGCAAATGTAATTTAGTACAAGCAGGAAATTTTTGAAGTGCTTCTTCTAAACTGTCATGAAACTGACTAGGACGGGTCTTACGTAGGTAGTTGCAGTAATAATAACTTGCATCGGCATAGTGAGGAAATGTATTTTGTAGGCATTGATAATAATATTCCGCATTTATATCATCGCCGCAGGCTTCAAAAGATTGGGCTATACCAAGTAATATTTGCTTATTGTTCTGCCAGGTCGGATTAGTTTGATATACCTCGATAGCTTCATGATTGTGCCCCATTTTTTGATAGCAATCGCCAAGGCCTACAGCATAATAAGCCGGTGTTTTATCATCGATATTTTTTTTACGGATGAATTGCATTCTAATCAAACCATATACGAAGATTGCAGTCTGAAAATCACCTAATGCCTTATGTGTAAATGCAAGGCTTGATAAAGCTTGGATATCATTGCGGAACAGTTGAAAAACAAATTGATAGTCAGCAAGGGCATGTCTGCTTAAGCCCATTTCATGAAAAATATAGGCCCTGCATAATAAAATTTTTTTTCTTTCCTCATCGTTTTTTGGAAGGGCATTAGCTAGTGTGTCTAGGGCCATTTTGTATTTATGCATTTCCATATAGCAGCGTGATAAGCTCAACACGAGGTTTATATTGCTCATCTGCGGATGTGATTTATGGTGCTTTATCAGGGCTTGGTTATACTTAGCCAAAGCAAGGTCATATTCACCTAATGCTTGATAACATCGAGCAGCGCAAATTAAACTGCTGATAGTGGAGTTCTTCATCTTAGACAAATAAGACAAAGCTGTATGAACTTGATGGGTTTCTAACAAACAGCGTGCATTTGCATCAAACCAAACGTCATTTCTTAACTCTGAAGGAATAGCATCCAGTTTTTCTTGTGCTACTTTGTACTGTTTATGATGAATCTCGTTCCATATTGTTCTGAAGTTGTTTAGTGGATTTGTTCTTTGCATGAACTACCCTTATGTGTCAAAAAATCGAGAAAAAGTAGGGTCTGTTTACAATTCGCTAGGCTGAGATGTTTTTAGTTGTTTTTTGAGAACCGTAGCGCAGCATACACAGAAGTATGTGAGCAAGGGATCGCAAAAAAACAGCTAAAAACATCCAGCATAGTAGAATTGTAAACGGACCCTAGTTTATCCATCTAATTAGTAAATGCAAGTTACAAGCTTGCAAGTTGATAGGAGTCTTTCATGAATACAAATCACTTAGCCTATTGGCTCGCAGCCCTGCACTTGCCAGGTATTGGGCCGCGGCGTTTTCTACGCTGGCTTAGTCATTTTGCCGATATTCAAGCCTTGTTTGCGGCAAGCGAAACAGAATGGCGCAGTATAAATTTATCAGATAGAGAAATTGCAGCCCTGCTTTCGCCAAATTGGGCCGCGGTCGAAAAAGAATTAGTCTGGCTTAAAGATAGCAATCATGCCATCGTCTGTTTTAGCGATGCAGCCTATCCTCTGCTCCTCAAGGAAATTCCTGACCCGCCGCTCGTTTTATATGTCAAAGGCAATCTCGCAGCCCTATCATCAGCTCAATTAGCAATCGTTGGCTCACGTCATGCAACGATATCAGGCTTGCAGCATGCTCGGAAATTTGCTTCAAGTTTGGCAGAAGCAGGTTTAGTGATTACCAGCGGTCTTGCTTTGGGAATTGATAGTGCGAGTCATCAAGGTGCGCTGGCCGTTAAAGGCACAACACTGGCTGTCTGCGGTACGGGTTTGCAGCATATTTATCCCCGTCGAAATAAAACACTTTCTGAAGAAATCATCTCGCAAGGCGGTGCCCTCATCTCAGAATTTCCTTTAGCGACAGGGCCTCTAGCCACACATTTTCCACGCCGCAATCGCATTATTAGCGGCCTTAGTTTGGGGGTATTTGTGGTGGAAGCCGCTTTAAAAAGCGGCTCACTCATTACTGCGCAGCATGCCTTGGAACAGGGGCGGGAAGTATTTGCCCTGCCAGGCCCGATTCATCAAGCGCTTTCACGCGGCTGTCATCATCTGATTCGCCAAGGTGCCACTCTAGTCGAAAAAGCAGAAGATATCATAGATGAATTATCGCTTTGTTCTAGCTGGCGGCCAAAGTTGGCATTGCCAGCAATAGCAGCTGCAAATACCATGCTGGACGCAGCTCATCGACTAGTCCTTGAGCAAATTAGCCATGAAATGACAATTTTGGATGTGATACACTGTCGTAGTGGATTGACTGCAAGCGAACTTTCCTCCATCCTTTTAACATTAGAACTACGCGGATATATTCAATCAGTTTCAGGCGGCTATGTCCGTATTGTGTAGAATTTAACTAAATAGGTAAGTTATCGCACTATGTTTAAAATATTAATGTACCTTTTTGAAAATTATATGGATGGCAGCGTTGCCTTAAACGCAGACCAAGATACCATCATTGGTGAATTAGAAATGGCGGGCTTTAACCGCGGTGAAATTGGTATGGCTTTTGATTGGCTGGATGGTTTGAATCGTGTTCAGGAAAGTGTACAAGCCAGTCCCGCTTTGATGACCCAGTACGCCTTGCGTCATTATACCAGCGAGGAACAAGTGAAGCTGGGTTTGGAAGGAATAGGCTTTTTATTGTACTTGCAGCAATTGAGTATTTTAGATTCCATGACCCGGGAAATCGTCATTGATAGGTTGATGGCGCTCGACCATCGTGATATCGATTTAGGTGGTATTAAATGGGTCGTGCTTATCGCTTTATTTAACCAACCTGATAAAAAATCAGCACTTTCTCTTTTGCAAGACATGATATTATCGGAAGCCTTTGATGTTTTGCATTAATCATGTATTGTCAATTTAGGTTATAGCCCATTATCTTATAGGACGTCGTATCACCATGACTCACAACCTTGTCATTGTCGAATCACCTGCCAAGGCAAAAACCATCAAGAAATACTTGGGGAATGATTTTCAAATTCTAGCATCCTATGGTCACGTACGTGATTTGCGTCCTAAGGAAGGAGCAGTCAATCCTGACAAAGATTTCGCCATGCGCTATGAATTGATAGAAAAAAATGAAAAACATGTCGCAGCCATTGTGGCAGCCATGAAAAAGGCAGATGCCTTATATCTCGCAACTGACCCTGATCGAGAAGGGGAAGCCATTTCCTGGCATATTTATACTATTTTAAAAGAGAAAAAAGCGCTGGCAAAAAAGCCGGTGCATCGTATCGTATTTCATGAAATCACTAAAACAGCGATCCAAGCCGCAGTCAAACATCCGCGTGAAATTTCCATGGATTTGGTGAATGCACAGCAAGCGCGTCGTGCCTTGGATTATCTGGTCGGGTTTAATTTATCCCCCTTATTATGGAAAAAAATTCGTTATGGCTTATCTGCTGGGCGCGTGCAAAGTCCCGCTTTACGAATGATTGTCGAACGTGAAGAAGAGATTGAAAAATTTGTTTCGCAAGAATATTGGGATTTGGAAGCTGCTTTATCGGCACAAGAAAAAGCATTTACAGCAAAATTACATATTTACAACGGCGAAAAATTAGAACAATTCTCTATCACGAATGAGAAGCGTGCTGAAGAAATTAAAGCGGATGTCGTGAAGCTTGCCAAGGGCAAGCTGCGTGTGGTTAAAGTAGAAAAGAAGCAGCGCAAGCGTAATCCCGCTGCGCCTTTTATTACTTCAACTTTGCAACAAGAAGCCGCGCGCAAATTAGGTTTCCCCGTGCAACGTACCATGCGTATTGCGCAGCAATTATATGAAGGCATTGAATTAGATTCGGGTTCAATTGGTTTAATCACTTATATGCGTACTGACTCTGTCAATCTTGCTCAAGATGCCGTGACAGAAATTCGCAGTTTGATTGCTGAACGATATGGAAAAGAAAATGTACCCGATGAAGTGAGAGTCTATAAGACAAAATCCAAGAATGCACAAGAAGCGCATGAAGCTATTCGTCCTACTTCTGCGGTTTACACACCAGAATCGATCAAGTCATTTTTATCGCCAGAACAATACAAACTCTATGATTTAATTTGGAAGCGTACCGTTGCTTCGCAAATGATTTCAGCCACGATTAATACGCTAACCATTGATATGGAAGCAGGCAATCCCAAGCATCAATTTCATGCCACGGGATCTTCCGTTGTTGATCCTGGTTTTATGCGTGTTTATCAAGAAGGTGTTGATGATAAGCCAGAAGAATTAAATGATGAAGCCTTGTTGCCGCATTTTGCAGAAGGTGATGAAGTCAACTTGAATGATGTCACTTGTCATCAACATTTTACTGAACCGCCGCCACGCTATTCTGAAGCAAGTTTAATTAAAGTATTAGAAGATCATGGCATTGGTCGCCCCTCAACTTATGCTTCCATTGTTTCTACCTTGCAAACACGTGAATATGTCTTGCTTGAAAATAAACGTTTCTATCCAACGGATATTGGCCGTGTTGTTAATAAATTTTTGACGCAATATTTTGCACGCTATGTAGATTACGATTTCACCGCTAAATTAGAAGATGAATTAGACGATATTGCGCGCGGCGAAAAAGAATGGATACCCTTGTTGGAAATTTTTTGGGATCCCTTTAAACAACAGGTTGACACTATTGGCGAAACGGTAAAGCGCAAAGATGTCACCCAGGAATTAATTAATGAAGCCTGTCCTTTATGCGGCAAACCTTTATCAATTCGCTTAGGTAAACGCGATAGATTTATTGGCTGCACGGGTTATCCTGATTGTAGTTATACGCGCGCAGTTGTAGAACAAAAGGAAGAAGCTTCACAAGAGGCGGATTTAGTTGAGGGCAGGGATTGTCCCGATTGCGGCAGTGCATTAAAAATTAAACATGGCCGCTATGGTAAATTCATTGGCTGTTCTGCCTACCCTAAATGCAAGCATATTGAATCTCTTAATAAGCCTGCAGATACAGGCGTAGAATGTCCTGAATGCAAACAAGGTAGAGTCGTGAAACGTCAATCAAGACGAGGCAAGGTATTTTTCTCTTGTTCACGCTATCCCGATTGTAAATATGCGCTTTGGAATGAACCGATCAATCAAACTTGCCCTAAATGCGCATGGCCGATTTTAACTATCAAAAAAACAAAGAAACGCGGTACGGAATGGGTTTGTCCGCGGCAAACATGCGGTTATGTTAAACAGGTAGAAGAGTAATCTCATCCCATGAAGCAACATATCGAACACCTCATTCACATGGCATTAACGCAATTACTTGAATCAGGCGAATTACTTGCTATTCCTGCTTTTGTGCAAATTGATCCCGTTAAAGATAAGCAGCATGGTGATTTTTCTTCTAATATTGCCATGGTCTTGGCCAAGCAATTGCAAAAAAAACCGCGTGATATTGCTGAATCTATCATTCAACATTTACCCGCCTCTCCCTATGTTAAAAAAGTAGAAGCAGCAGGCCCTGGTTTTATTAATTTCTTTTTAACAGCAGAAGCCTTGGGTGACGTAATTAAAACTATTGTGACGCAAAAAGAAAATTATGGGCGCTGCAAAATAGGCAGAAATAAACGTGTCTTGCTAGAGTTTTTATCTTCTAATCCGACGGGTCCCTTGCATGTGGGCCATGGGCGGCATGCTGCCTTTGGCGCTGTGATTTGTAACTTGCTTGATACAGTCGGCTTTGATGTTTATCGCGAATATTATCTCAATGATGCTGGCCGTCAGGTTGATATTTTAGCCGTGAGTATTTGGCTGCGCTATCTTAGTCTCCTTGATGAAAAGATTGATTTTCCAGCGAATGCCTATCGCGGTGATTATATCATTGATATTGCTAAAATCTTACATGAGCAGCATGGCACATTTTTTTATGCGGGAGCAGCGCAAATTTTTCAAGATTTACCGCCCGATGAAGCGCAAGGGGGTGATAAGGAAATTTATATTGATGCAGTTATTACGCGTGCCAAGCAAATATTGGGCGAACGCTATCAACTCATTTTTGATATGGGTGTAGAATCGATTACGGCTGATATGCAAAATGATCTCAGTGAATTTTCCGTGATCTATGATAATTGGTTTTCTGAAAAAGACTTTGTTTCTAGTGAGGCGGTTAAGCAATTTTTGCAGCGCTTGGAACAAGGCGGACATACTTATACTCGTGATCATGCGCTATGGTTTCGCGCCACCGATTTTGGTGATGAAAAAGATCGAGTGCTCATCCGTTCAAATGGTTCGCATACTTATTTTTTAAATGATGCGGCTTATCATTTGAATAAATTTGATCGCGGCTTTGATCTTGCCATTGATATTTTCGGTGCAGATCATCATGGTTATCTCGCTCGCATGAAGGCAGCGATGCAAGCCTGCGGTATCAATCCAGAACGCTTAATTAATTTATTAGTGCAATTTGTCAGTCTTTATCGCGGCGGTGTACCGGTGTCAATGTCCACACGCGGCGGTAGTTTTGTTACTTTGCGTGAATTGCGTGATGAAGTTGGTAATGATGCGGCACGATATTTCTATGTCATGCGAAAATGCGAACAGCCCATGGATTTCGATTTAGAATTAGCAAAAGCGCAATCCAATGAGAATCCTGTTTACTATGTGCAATATGCTTATGCGCGTATTGCTAGCGTTTTTAAGCAATTAGCCGAACGCAATTTATCTTTGGATGAGGCAGAGGGTTTGGCCCATATTGATTTGTTGACGGAAAATCATGAACGCGTATTACTCAATACAATGGCGCGATATCCTGATATGATTGTCAATGCAGCATTGAATTACGAACCGCATCAATTGACGAATTACTTGCGTGATTTGGCTGCTGATTTTCATGCTTATTATAATTCACATCAATTTATTGTGGATGATCAAGCATTAAGAAACGCGCGTTTAGTGTTAGTAATGGCAGTACGGCAAACATTATTAAATGGATTTAACTTACTAGGCATTCATGCGCCAGATAGTATGTAAGGTACTGTAATGACGAATTTTTCGCAGAAAAATAGGGGTGCGAAACAGGTATCTCGCGGAAAAAAAACCAGCTATGCGTGGTGGTTTGTGCTGCTTATTATTGTCATTGCTATTGCCGCTATCAGCGCGTATTGCTATCGCAGGGAAAAGCCATTAAAAGTTTTTTCTCAGGTATCTTCTTTTGTTTCGACCTGGATTGTTGAGCATAGACATTCCATCAAGACAAAGCAATTGAATAATCAGGCAGCGAATAAAACAAAGACGCTAGCAAATAATACCGATACACAACTTCATTTTGAATTTTACGATACCTTGCCCAATGCACAGATGAGTGCACCCCTACCTTTGCCAGATGATGCGCATACAGTCAGTGTTGCGAGCGCCTACCAAAATCCGCAGACGCAAAGTGCAAGAATTAAAACACCCGCATTAAGCTTGGTAAATGCGGATGAGCTTGCCAATGAATTATCTCAGCATATCAAAAAATTGGATTATGTGGTGCGAGTTGCGGGTGTTTTTCATAGCGTTGAAGCCGCATCTCGTGTTCAAGCAAATCTAGCTCGAAATGGCATATCTGCCAGGATTGCAGCTTCAACTTGGGCAAAGAAAGATATTTTTCGCGTAGAACTGGGGCCTTTTCCCGATAAAAATGCCGCAAAATTAACGCAGCGAAAATTATTGAAATATAAAGTGGAAAGCATTGTTGTTTCCTCAACCTATCAAGAAATAAATAATCAAAAGCGAGTGTAGCAAATGATATATAGCATGACAGCCTTTGCACGTAATCAAATCCAAAGCAATGTAGGTAATTTAGTGTGTGAGATACGTTCGATTAATCACCGTTATCTTGAAGTGAGTTTGCATTTGTCCGATGCGGTGCGCTCACTTGAAACGCCGATTCGTGAAGCGATTAGGCAATTTGTCAAACGCGGTAAAGTGGAATGTGTGATTCGCTATCAAGCTGCTGCAAAAGATGATATGGCCTTTAAATTAAATACGAATTTAGCGCGGGCCTTATGTCGTTCAACGGAAGAAATAGCAGGTTTAATGGCAATTACAGCGCCTGTTTCACCAGCAGAAATTCTACGTTTCCCTGGAGTATTAGAGACAGCGGAAGCGGATGCCAATCAATTACAAGACGAACTATTGCCATTAATGCATAAAACATTGGAAGATTTACTGAGCGCGCGTGGTCGTGAAGGTGAAGAATTGAAGCAAATATTTTTGCAGCGAATGGAATTGATGCAAGTGCAAATCAATCTGGTCAAAGAAAGCTTACCCCGTGTGCTGCTTGAACAACGTGAGCGTTTGCTGAAACGTTTTGCTGATGCAAAAGTAGAATTAGAGCCCGGGCGTTTAGAACATGAGATGGTCTTGTTTGCGCAACGAATGGATGTGGCAGAAGAAATTGATCGATTGGAAACGCATTTGCATGAATTTCGCCGCATTTTAAAAGAAGGCGGCTTGGTGGGGCGACGATTAGATTTTCTTTCACAGGAATTGAATCGTGAAGCCAATACTTTGGGGTCTAAGTCGATGGATTCGGTTCTGACCCATGCGGCGGTTGAGATAAAAGTGTTGATAGAGCAGGTGCGTGAGCAGGTGCAGAATGTGGAGTAGAGATTAGCTTCAAGCCCTATAGCCTTCAGCCTGTCTCTAGCCCTCACCCCCTGCCCCTCTCCCCTCGCAAAAAGCGCTCCGGAAGAGGGGAGAGTTCTAAATTTTCTCCTCGAAATATCTTAGAGCTCTCCCCTCTCCCCTCGCAAAAAGCGCTCCGGAAGAGGGGAGAGTTCTAAATTTTCTCCTCGAAATAGCTTAGAACTCTCCCCTCTTCCGGAGCGCTTTTTGCGAGGGGAGAGGGGCAGGGGGTGAGGGTTGCTTTATTTTCCAACTGGCGCAGCTTTCGGCAGTGTCGCGCTCTTCTGCTCCGGCATAATCACAACCGGCATGATCACCGGAACAGAATACCTATTGCCATACATATTCTGCATCATTTGCTGAATACTCTTTTGTAAGGCTTGTTGCCGTGCTTGCATTTCCTGTATGGTCTTTTGCATTTCTGTGCTTGAAACTGGCTGAGTGCCGCCATATTGCATGACTTGATAATTCTGCCCGCCATTGCCCGTGCTAATAATATTGAAATTCAAACCCACCTTGCTAAGATCGCTAGATTTTATCCAACCAACATTACCATTACGCGGATCAGCCACTTTGACCCAAGCGCTATCTTTAGGTGTGAAAATAGGAATGATCCCGATATTCGAATCAATGGTTCCTATGTTTTTACTATCTGCTTTAGGCTGGTCATACAGATTAATAGAAACGGCCATACAAGTGCTTGAGAGGCAGAGCATGATGATTGAGCCAAGAAAGTGTTGCAGTTTCATAGGGTATTCTCCTTATTTATTTGCAAAATGAGTATGCATAAATTGCATTGCCAAGCTACTTTCTTTTTTAGAAGTAGTATGTGAAAAAAATAAAATCCACAATAAGGTTAGGGCGCATAATTTCAAACAAATAACCAGCGTAATTTCATGCCGTAAATTACGCATGTTCTTGCTCTAATACTTTTAATACTAAATCAAAACGGTCTTGCCCAAATACACGAGCAAGTAATCGCAGACGTTCAAAAATAATATTACGACGTAGAAACAAGCCCGTCATCAAATTATCTGGCGTGTTATTTTCTTCTGCATACATTAATAATTTTGAGGCAGAACCAGGATCAATCCCATCGATTGTTTGCAGCAAGCGTAAAATACGTGAGGTTTTAATATGTGAACTGAGGGAAATGAATTGATCTTCTTTGCCAAGATCAAAGGAATTTAAACCTTCGAAGGCCTCGCCTAATTTATTGATGGCTTCTTCAAGGGCTGGCGTTCCATCTAGCGTAAAATCTTCTACTGTTTCCATGAAGGCAATCACACGATAAATCATGGGGTCATCGTAGTTTTTCCAAAATTCATGTGAAGAAACTAAATCTAATTTGGGCACCGTTATCACCTTATGATGGTTGTACACCCTGTGCTTTGGCTAAGAGCAGGGATTCATTGACAGCATTGTTACTGATAAGCAGGGCATTCGTCATGGTTTGTGCTGTTACCATTTGTTTTTGTGTTTGGAATAATTGCGTCATTAAAACATAGGCCTGAGATTGATAAATTAAAAGTTGACGCAGCACGGTGCCAATATTTTCTGAAGAAACAGTGGCTATCCAATCCTTGCTGCTTGCTTGGCCAATTAAGCCAGCTTGTGCGCTGTTATATTGATTACCATCGGCGTATTGATAACTTAAAACATAGGCGTTAAATGATTCAGCTGCCATCACTGCATTATAATAGCTGCGATATTTGGCTTGATCACTGTCAGAGCCGCCGAAACTGCCAGCAGGAAAAATATGTACGGTTTTAATGCCTGAGGCATTTCGAATGTAGTTATAAACTGGATTGACACCGCCACTTTTGCGAGGATCTTTGGGGAAAAAAGGCTGGCCTAACACAGTAGAATAAGTGACGTCATTTGCAGTGGGGAAACTAGTTGGACTCACATTGGGCCCCAATAAATCATTATTTAATTGCTGAATCAAGCCTGAGGAAGTTTGGGTGGCTTGATCTGCAACAAGTAAATCACCCAGTGCCGTAAAGCTTTTTTGCATATTGCCAGTAGTTTCTGATTTATCTTCTCCCGTCCATGCTAAGGCCATTGTTGTTAATTGTTCTAAGGCAGCAGGAAGCGTTTGTGCGTATTGCATGATCATCATGGTGTTATTTGCAATTTGCTGTAATAAGGCGGTATCCGCACCATCTGCTCTTGAGTTAGTAAGCCCTACAATACTGACTGATAATACAGCGCCAGTCAGAATCACAATTTTCTTGATATAATCTAAACGCATCACGATTACTCCTGTTGTTAATATTGGATGCCCCAACTCTTATCCTTTGAAGATGAACCGCCTGTGGTGTTTGTGTTCTTTTCTTTATTGCCTGAGCCAAATCCCGAATAAACCGTTGGCTGAGTTGGACTGCTGCCACCCGTGGATGTTGTTGTCGTGGTTGTTTGCGTCGTGCTGGTGCTTGGTAATGCGGTTGTTGGCGGCGATACGGTTACTGCTGGCGTGCTAGCAGAAGGTGCTGCAGCCGGTGTGCTTCCTGCCACAGGTTGATTCGTGTTAGCAGGTGCATTTGAATTAGGTGTTGTCGGCGCTGCAGGCGGATTTTGTTTTTTGTTTAATAGTTTTTTAACATCATCTGATAAGGCAGCTTGGTTTTTTTGCGCTTTCTCATCGACCAGTTTACTGAAATCATCTGATGAGGCTGCTGCGTTAGTGCTATTTCCTGGTGTGTCAAAAATGGATTGGGCATAAGTCGGTAGTGCTGCAAAATAAGTGCAGGCCACAACTGCACACGCTAAAGCTAATACTCGCTTACACATACGGCTACTCCCATGCGGATAAATTTCTTCTGATACAACTAGTTGAAAAGTATAGACTGGCGCTTACGAGAAACACTTCAATTTTAGTGCTTAAAAACAATAAATTGCAAGTGACTATGGCAATTTTAGCTAATCTCATCAATAATGAATAAAAGCGCTCCACTTTAAGGGGGTCTATTGCCGTGGCTATTCGTGACGTTTTTAAATTTTCTCGAAAAACCTTTGTCAATCCCTCAGGTTGGCTCGATACCAATTTTTTGAGAATGCAGAATAATGTGCTATGGGCAGCATTAAGAGGCTTATTTACCAAGGAAACGCAGCAAAGAACAGAAAGCTTTGAGCAAGCCGTTCAGCGTCTTGGTTTAACTGAGCAAGATATTCAAAATGTGCAAACAAGCTATCGCCATTATGCACTGGGTTTATTGCTAGTCGGTTTAATCCTATTTTGCTATGCTTTTTTCTTATTATTCTATTACAAAACTTTTGCTGGCTGGCTCTTAGGGTTGGCAGCAAGCGCTCTCTTATTTGGACAAGCCTTTCGTTATGACTTTTGGGCCTTTCAAATGAAACGCCGTCAATTGGGAGCGAGTTTTGCGGAATGGAAGCGCTATGTACTAGGTGGGTAGGGGGAGTTTTCCATGGCCATAATTAATCTTGTCACATTTACCTCACAAATTCCTGCTACTGATGCATCTTGTGGCTATCTCGCCGCTATTTTTGGCCCAATGAATGGCGTGGTCTGCAATCAGCCTGGCGGTGGCCAAACCCTCACCTTACTTGGCACGATGTTTCAAACCTTTAATTCCATCATTTTAGCTATTGCTGCCTTAATGATTTTATATGTCACTGTTGTTGGCGTCATGCAAACAGCGCATGAAGGCGAATTCATGGGGAAAAAATGGCATAACATGTGGCTGCCAATTCGCATGGTATTTGGCGTTGCTTTTTTAGTGCCGACAGCAACGGGTTATTCAGCGCTGCAAATTGTCATGATGTGGGTGATTGTGCAAGGCATTGGTGCGGCTGATATGCTATGGAGCAGCGCCTTAGGTTTTATTAACATAGGCGGCTCTCCTTACGCACAATTATCTATACCAAGCACAACGTCTGATATTGCAGTTTCACAATTGTTTCAAGGTTTGGTTTGTGATGCGACAGCTAGAGTAAGCTCAGCTGATCCAACGAATACACCCAATGGCGGTTATTATTGCAATATAACGAAGGACGCAACCTTTTGTAACACTAATGTTTCGGCTAGTTTTTCGCAAAATACGTCTAGCTGCCAAGGTAATACTTGTTCGTTTAACTTAGGCCCTAAGGGACAGTGTGGACAATTAACCTATTGTAATCCTGATGCAATGTGCAGCGGTACGAATGCAGGGACTTTGCAATGTGCTACTTGCAGGGCACAAAATACCGCATTGCCGCAATTGCTTAAAACATTGAGTGATGCAGCCACGGCCTTTGCTATGGTCGATTACAATTATCGCGATTTTTATTCCAACTCATTTAACAAGAAAAATGATTCAAGTTGGTCGTGGATTTATGCTTACTGCAGCAAGAATAATATTTCTACGGTTAATTGCTGTGTGCGCAGCAGCGATCCTGATTTAGCCAATACGCAATCCTGTCCGGCGACGAGTAGCAGGGGTAGTTTTAATAGTCCCAATAGCCAAAATGGTAGTCCACAGGGGCCCGATCAATCGACAGTGAAAAGCATCTACCTGCCTTTTGGTTTAACAGCCTTACAGCCTAATGCACAGGGTTCTAGCTTTTTACAAGTGGCTGGGACTTTTTACAGTCAATTAACGCAGCAAGCTCTATCCGAGTGGGTGGCGGCACAGGGTGAGCAGACTTCTTCATTAAGTGGTGATCTACAAAAAGCTAAGGATACAGGGTGGATTTTTGCGGGCGCCTATTATTATGTTATTGCGAGGATGAATAATGCGGCGCAGCAACAAGCGCTTCCTACGATATCGGTGACCTTGCAAGATCCCAACAATACAGCGCTGGGTAAATACCGTAATAATTATTCTGCGGCACAAATGTTAGAAAGTGCTGCTCAAGGTGCAGCGGCTAATCAAGGTGCTTTTTCAAAGTCTGGTGTACCGCAATTAGGTGTTTTGCAAACGGCCCTAGATGGCACCATGGCTAGTTTAACTTCTGCTGCTAATAGTGCATTGAGCAGTGCAGGTGCGTCAACGAGTGGTGGGAATAATACCGCAGGCGTAGGGGGTAATGTCGGAAATAATGACCCTATATCAACCTTGATGAGCTGGGGAAATGGTCTCATCGATGCGGGTACAACGACGATTTCCATTTTAATTCCGATTACCTTTGCTCTTGGTATTGCAGGCTACATCAGCCCCTTCATTTTAGGTACGGGTATCACCAATCCTGCTGGTGGCGCGATTGCCTTGATCTATATGCTCTTAGTGCCAGCTCTTTATGCCTTCTGCGGATTTTTAATTACCTTTGGCGCTACCTTGGCGATCTATGTTCCCTTAATTCCTTACATGATCTTTACTTTTGGCGCGATTGGTTGGCTCATTTCTACGGTAGAAGCCATGGTTGCAGGGCCTTTGGTTGCGCTCGGTATTATCAGTCCTAGCGGCGAGCATGAAATCATGGGAAAAGCACAGCCTGCCATTATGCTATTGTTTAATGTCTTTCTGCGTCCTAGCTTGATGATCTTTGGTTTGATGGCGGCTATCTTAATCGCCAAGGTTGTGATTGGCATGATCAATGCTGTTTTCTGGTCTGTGGTAAAAGATGCGGTATTAGGCGCATCCAATGGCCCCATGCAATTTATCATTTTCCTTTTTGCCTATGTTGCCTTGGTGGTCGCTGCTTTGAATAAATGCTTTGCTGCGATTTATATTATTCCGCAGCAAGTCATGGCTTGGGTCAGTGGTCAAGGTTCGCAATATGGTGAGGCTGAAGGCTTGGGTGAAGTGAAGGGTAAGACGGAACAAGCAGCGCAAGCAACAGGCGGTGCAATGGCGGGTGCTGAAGGAACATCGAGAGGTGCAACGGATAATCGTGCTAAGGGTAAGCAGTTAGAGTCAGAGGCGAATAAATCAGGGCCAGGGGTGAGCTTGTCGGGTGATGGTGGTGGTGATGAGCCTAAGAAGTAAACTGTCTGCTGGCGGGTAAAAGCAAGCCCTCACCCCCTGCCCCTCTCCCCTCGCAAAAAGCGCTCCGGGAGAGGGGAGAGTCCTTTGCTGTTCCGAGGAGAAAATTTAGAACGCTCCCCTCTCCCGGAGCGCTTTTTGCGAGGGGAGAGGGGCAGGGGGTGAGGGCCGCCCTTCTATTCCTTATCCTCCCGCTCCGCCTGCTCGGCAATCACCTTATACTGACGCTCAGTAATTAATCCCTCTTTATATTTCTCATGCGCATCCGCTTCCATCGTCCGCCCATATTCACGCACCAATTTACGCACAACATTGGTAATATTTAAAATATCCGTTTCCAGCAAAATATCCCTGATTTTTTCATCAAAAATTAAATATTCACGTAAGGCTACACGTTTTCCTTCAATCGTTGGAACCAATCTTTGTGAAATGACCAAGCGTACGGTTTCTATGATATCAATGGTGCGACCTTGGCGTTCTTCTGGTGGAAAGGTGATGACTAAACGGCGTATGGTTTCTGCGACGCTATTACTATGCAAGGTGGTATAAACAGGATGTCCCGTCATGGCAGCTTCCATAACCGCCCCAATGGTTTCAGGGTCGCGCGCTTCACCGACTAAAATTAAGCGCGGTTTACGCCTCAAAGCATTGCGCACACCAGCAGCAAAACTCGGTAAATGCCTGGGAATTTCTGATTGACTCACAATACTAGAAACTTTTTCTACATTATCAAAAACAAATTCAATGGGCGCTTCATAGGTCAAGACCTTACGATTACTTTCTGCATCTTCAGTAATATTGCGAATAATCGCTGCTAATAAAGTACTTTTTCCCGAACCCGTTGCACCCGTGACATAGACCACACCTTGTTCCGGTGCCAGTGCATCTAGAATAGTTTTAGGTAAATTCATCGTGTCTAATTTGGGTGGATCGGTTGGAATAGTACGCGCTGTAATTTGAATGCCATCATGTCCTTCAACTTGGCATCCCGTACCATTAATACGAAAACGATAGCGATCAGTTCGATTCGGCCGGATTTCATAATGAGTATCGATATCTTTACCAGACATAATTAAAGCTGAAGCATTTGGCCCGTACATTTCATTTAATAGTTCACTGACTTCAGTATTTGCTAAGCGGCGGCGCGTTACTTTTTTCAAGCGTCCATAAATTTCAGCATAAATGGGTTCACTGGTTTGAAAAGTGATATCAGATGCGCCTAATTTAACGCAGTGAATTAAAATTTCATTTACCACATCGATGTTTAGGCGTACTGGTTCTTGGGGAAATAGAAATTCGTTTGCCATTAATTTTTTATCACCACTGCGCGCCAATTCCTGCTGTTTGTCTGCAGTTTTGGCAGTTCAACAATACGTAACACTTGGTCATTGACACGCATGTCAGAACCATCACCTGTTACGCCCAATTCGGTACGTGCGACAAAGGGTGGACTAATCATTTTTTCTTGCAATAATTTACGATAAATAACCATGCCGCGATAATCGCGTTTTAAGCGGGCAAGATTTTGTTGAAAGATACTATAAGCTTGCGCAATGCCTTTTTCCCAGCCTTTTTCCGTGTATTGTTTCCAAACTTTTTGCTCATCACTCGATCGCGGCAATAAGGTTTTGTGCGGTAAAACTGGCTTGGGATACATCAGCCATAAATATTCGCGCCAATTAGGCGGCGTGGTGGCAAAGCGCGCTTGGGCGATAATTTTATAAGTTCTGTCAGCCACGCGTATGGTATTGGGATCATTTAAATTTAAACTATTATCACCTTCTTCTAGCACCGGTGGTAATACACCATGGCTTAAAACCATGGCATCAAAATTAAAAATACTATCAAGGTATTTCTTATCTTTATTCATTTGGGTATTGATTTGATCTGAAGCCCAGGCAAGGCCGCCTTGAGCGCCAATGGTCATGGCCGTTTCTTTTAACATTTTAGCGCGAAGTCTGCCTAATTTAAGTTGTGTTGCGGATGCCTGAGTTGGAACAAAGCGTACATTTTCTAATTGAGAAAGATTGGCGGTATCAACATTGCTGAGATTTTGTTGATGAGAACTACAGGCTGCCAGCATACCAAGCAAAGCGAGGATACAGCATTGCCGAAGGTGTGAAATGATGTTTGCCAAGTTCATGCTAGTTTTTTGCATAGCGTAATTCTATGGTGCGGCTATCAGGAAAAACCACAACAGCGGCACGACGTCCGCATTGATAACCAGTATTTCTTAGGACATCACCCAGCATGACATTTTTTTCATAGAGTGTAACGATGACAGGGATAGCGGGTGCGGTTCCTAAGACTCTTAGTCGATAATTTGAAGCATAGGCAATTTGTTTCAACAGGGGTTCGACTGGGCCTGACCAGTCAACGGTAGTTAAGCCTGCCATGCCATAGGAAGCAGGACTAGGCGGAGCAGGAATCATAGGGACAGGGTGTGCAGCTTGAGCAGTTTCTGCAAGATCGACAATGGAATGACTCACAGCGAAAGAAGCTTCAGCTAGAGAAGATTGACTTGAGTTAATGTTATACCCTTGCGGCGGTTTAGGCGCAGCACATGCGCATAATAAAAGAGGAAAAGTAATCACAAGAGCAACAGTTTGCTTCATGTTTGGCAATATCCCTATGTTCGCACGGTAAATATGACAAAATCTCTATCGCATTTTATTACAAAAATAAGAGGTTTCATGGCATTGAAGCAAGACGGATAATTAAAGTCAAGTTAATAAGAATGGGAGTGTGCGGTGCTTCGAGACGCGGCGTAGCAGCCCTCACCCCCTGCCCCTCTCCCCTCGCAAAAAGCACTCCGGGAGAGGGGAGCGTCCTAAGTTATTTCGCGGAGAAAATTTAGGATGCTCCCCTCTCCCGGAGCGCTTTTTGCGAGGGGAGAGGGGCAGGGGGTGAGGGCTGCTACGCCGTGTCTCGAACGGTTTAATATACAACTAGGCACGATCCATTTCTTTCGTTAAACTCAAACGAATGGACAAGAGGAGTAAGTGATGGCAACCTGGCGCGATTCTGCAAAAAATGTCAGATTTTGGGTCATTGATTATCGAGCAACCTTTCCCGTGCTCATTCTTGTTTTTCATATCCGCCTATGGACCTTTATTTTCGCTGTCATTGCGACTTCCTTTTTTGTCATATTGGAACGCTGGGGCTTTAGCGTTGCTGTCTTTTTGCGTTGGCTGCGTTCCTTTGTCGCAGGGCCGCGTAAAATTGCCCAGCCCTGGTGGAAATGGTAGTCTGTTTGCAATTCGCTTAATGTGAAGGAATCCTATGGCAACCCTCGATATATCCCAGCAAATGTGTAAGATCGCTCGCTTAGCCAATGCGCAATTCAGCTTAAACGGCCGTCCAATGACCATGGAAGAAGTCTTTGCCCCTACGGGTTTATTAGCAGGTATGGCTCGTCGGGCTGATCAGCTGAGTTCACTTTGTTTGGGCTATGGTATTGGCGTTACCTTTGAAGAAGCAGAAGGTTCGACATTGGGGGTGAAAGTTATTTTTGATGACATCACACCCAATGTGTTGCGGCTGCTTTGTATTACCGATGTGATGATGGAATTGATGAAGGGTTCGCCGAAGGGTTCGGTCACGGCTTTGGATCAGTTGATGTATGATTAACCCAACAAACCTAAAATCATTTTTCTTATCTCACCGGCCTTAACTTCAATATCGCCACTAACAACCCGCCAAACCATTTCACAAATAGGCATGTGCACATCATGCTGCTTGGCTAATTGCGCGACTAATTCCGCATTGCGTTTGCCTTCTATCACTTGCCCAATTTCCGTTTCTGCTTGCGAAATGCTCGCGCCCTTGCCCAAATGCAGTCCCAGGCGTCGATTACGCGATTGATCATCGGAACAAGTGAGGATGAGATCTCCCAAACCCGATAAGCCGAGAAAGGTTTCTGCCTTGCCGCCTAATTTGCTTCCCAATTGCGTGATTTCCGCCAAGCCTAAGGTGATCAAAGCACTGCGTGTATTCGTGCCTAAACCCAAGCCATCAGCAATACCTGTCGCGATGGCGATAACATTTTTTACCACACCACCGACTTCCACGCCGATAATGTCATGACTAGGATGAATAGCAAAAATATCACTGTGAAATCTTTGCTTGAGTTCACTGAGAAACTGAGCATCACGCGAGGCAATGACAACAGCAGCAGGCAAGCCAGCCGCAACCTCACGCGCAAAAGAAGGGCCAGATAAAACCGCATAGGGATGCTGACCGATCACATCATCAGCAACTTGATTTAGCAATTGACCTGTTTCTGCATCGATACCCTTGGTCGCACAAATGATGCGAGTTCGCGGATGTAAGAAAGGTTTGACTAAAGTCAGCGTTTGTCTAAAACCAATCGATGGAACAACCACTAAAATATCATCAACTTCTTTAACCGTTTCTGCTAAATTTCTGTGGGGGTGAATCGAATCGGGTAGGGGAATGCCTGGTAAATAGCGATGATGCGCTTTCTCTAGCAGCATAGCTTCAATTTCAGAAGTATCAATACTCCATATACGAACCGTCTGTCCCTGTCTTGCTAAATATAAGGCTAGGGCGGTGCCCCATGAACCGGCACCTAGAATTGCGATGTCTTTGTTTATCATGGGGCATCCTTTTCATCGAAATTAATTTGGCGTACCTGTACCTTCGCCGCTACCTTGCTTTTCCATATGCTGAGTATAAAGCGCATCAAAATTAACCGGCGCTAAAATTAATTGTGGGAAACCACCACGCACCACCATGTCTGATACTATCTCACGTGCATAGGGAAATAAAATATTAGGACAGAAACTGCCAAGCATTTGATGTAATTGGTCAGCAGGAAAACCATTAATCATGAAAACACCAGCTTGATGCACTTCAATCAAAAAAGCATTTTTCTTGGATGAGCTCACTGTCGCGGTAATCGATAAAACAACTTCATGAAGATTATCCTGTACGCGGCTACTTTTTGTTTCGAGATTTAAAGAAACTTCTGGTTTCCATTCTTCAACAAAGGTATGCGGTGTATTGGGTGCCTCAAAAGAAATGTCTTTCACATAAATGCGTTGAATTTCAAATTGCGGCGTAATGGGAGTAGTCTGTGTCATGGAAAAACCCTTCTATCATTATGTTTTAAGTAAGGCATCGAGATTACCTGACTTTGCTAATTTAGCAAGATCATCATAACCACCGATGGGTTGATCATTAATAAAAATTTGCGGCACCGTACGGCGCTGACTAAGTTTAAGCATTTCTTCTAATTGGGCTGGTTCAAGGTCGACACGAACTTCTTCAAAAGCGATATTGCGTGTCTTTAATAATTCTTTCGCTAAACGGCAATAAGAACAATTTTCTTTTGAATAAACGATTACTTTTGCCATGATTATTCTCCTTTGATTAAAGGCATTTGCGCGTCAGTCCATGCACGCATGCCGCCTGTCAATGAGTAGGCATTATAGCCTTGTTTCAAGGCTTGTGCGGCGATTTTTTGTGAATCTAGGCCGGTATTGCCAATAAAAATCAAGGGACGCGCGCGGAGTTTTTCTATTTTCTGCGGTAGGGGCTGCATATCGCTTAGTGTGAAGCAAAGTGCATCAATAATATGGCCTTGAGCAAAGGCTTCTTGACCGCGCAAATCAATCACGACGGCATTGTCATGATTAATCATTTGAGTGACTTGGGTTGCGTTTAAGTCAAATGTTTTACCGCGCGCACGTAGAAATTCCACCATAATTAGCAGAATCAAAGCAATGACTGCGCCCGCGCTAAGCAAGGGATGACGAAAGAGGAAATTGATCAATTCTTGCATAATATTACCTTTGATAATGATCAGGTTCGTGTTGTGAAAGAGTGGCCTAATGTAGCGGTTATTGGGGTTTAGAGCAAGCAGACTTGATAGCTATACACGGCGCGCACAGCACCAAACATCCACCCTAGCAGCGCCTTGCTTTTTTAATAATTGACAAAATTCCCGCAGCGTATGCCCCGTTGTCATGACATCATCAATAACAGCAATTGATAAACCCGCATAGGAATGATGACTCGCAAAAGCATTTCGCATATTTTGTTTACGCTTATCTGCAGCCAATAAACTTTGTGCCTCAGTTGCTTTTACGCGTTTGACACTGAGAAAATCCAGCGGAATATTTAATGAACGAGCAATGGGTCTTGCAATTTCCAAGGCTTGATTAAAGCCGCGTTCTCGCAATCTTGTTTTATGCAAGGGAATGGGCATGATCACATCGGGCAAGGTTTCTGCTTGATAGCATCGTTGAATGCCTTGTACAAATAACTCGCCCAAGGCTTGCGCATAGTGTAATTGAGCATGAAATTTAAGATAAATAATCAGATGATTAATAGGGGATTCATAGCGAAATAAGGCGAAAGTTTTATCAAATGGGGGTGGGTCTTTAAGGCAGGCACCGCATATTTTTGCCTGCTCAGAAAACAGAAAAGCAGCGCATTGCTGGCAAGCCTGCGTTAAAATAGGCAAGTCTTGTTCGCAAGCAAGGCAAACATTCAATGACCGGCCGCTAATCTGCCCGCATAAAACACAATAAGCAGGCAGCAGCCAATGATAAAGATGATGTAAGACACGAAAAAGGTAAACCATGAGCTTATCTCCTAATGAAGTGAATCCCTTTGTGTTGATGTCTGAAGTGGGAAAAGAATTAGTTGCACGTTTGGATTTGATGACTTTGCAGCCGCAAGTGATGATGAATGTGAGTCATGAGGGAAGTGATTTAAATAATTTATTGCAAGCGCGTTATCCCAAAGCGCGCATGCTTGATGCGAATCAAGCTGCTGAATCAGTGGATCTTATCATTGCAAATTTATTCCTGCCTTGGCAATCTGATTTTCTAGCAATCCTAAGTAAATGGCGCCGTCTTTTGCGGCCGAATGGTTTGCTTATGTTTAGTGTATTAGGAACGGATACATTAACTGCATGGACGGAAATATTTACGTCAGAAAATTTACCGCATTATGTTGATATGCATAATTTAGGTGATTTGCTGTTACAAGCAGGTTTGGCTGATCCCGTTTTGGATGTCAATTATTATAGCTTGATTTATCGCGATAGAAATAAATTATTTGCTGAGTTGATAGCGAGCGGTATGTTGTTGCCTGATGTTGAATATCAGCAAGAAGATTGTTTACCTAGTGAAGATGGTAAATGGCATGCACGTTATGAAATCGTTTATGGACATGCCTTCGCGCCGGTGTTAGCGGAAACTAGTACGAGTGATGGGGATGGTGTTGCGCGGATTCCTTTGTCGCAGTTGCGGAGGCAGTTGAACCGGACATAAAACCGGACATTTTTCTTTTAAAAATCCATTAATATCTAAATAAAATATGCTATAATCAAGTACATGAGTAATAAAAAATCGGACATAAAACCGGACATTTTGCAGCCTATTGATAGAGAAGAAAATCTATCAATGATGGAGCCTTTATTGATATCAGAAAACTCCAGGCATCGAACGCAATTAGTAGACCTTGCAATGGAATTAGTGGCCAAATCGGCCGGATTTAAACGCAGCTTGCCGCCAGCTATACAAGCATCATTAGCTAGCGTTGTTCGAGCCATGAATTGCTATTACAGTAATTTAATTGAGGGGCATAATACTCACCCTATTGATATTGACAGGGCCTTACGAGGTGATTATAGCGCTGATGTAAAAAAACGAAATTTACAAAAAGAAGCAGTAGCGCATATCGCAGTTCAAGAGTGGATCGATAGTGGCGGCATCAGTAATAATGTGTTTTCTCGTGATGCAATATGCGAAATTCATAAGCGTTTCTGTGATTTACTTCCTGAAGATTTATTATGGGTCGAAGATCCGCATAGCAAAAAGAAGATGCGGGTTATACCCGGTAAATTGCGTCTGAATGATGTCATCGTTGGCAATCATATTCCAGTGAGCCCTGGCGCTTTACCACGCTTTCTTTCACGATTTGAATCTGTGTATAGCAAATTAGGCAAAACAGAAACTATTTTGGCATTGGCAGCATCACATCATCGATTACTATGGATTCATCCCTTTCTTGATGGCAATGGCCGCGTAGCAAGATTAATGTCTCATGCAGTTATCCTTAATGCACTAGATACGGGTGGAATGTGGTCTATTGCCAGGGGTTTGGCTCGCAATGTGTTGAGCTATAAAGAGCGTCTTGCTAATTGCGATCTAACACGACGCAATGATTTAGATGGACGTGGGAATTTAAGTGAAGAATCGCTCGCTGATTTCACGCAATTTTTTCTTGAGATTTGTATTGATCAAATTAATTTTATGGAATCAATTATGGAGCCTGATCACTTGAGAACAAGAATTCTATTGTGGGCCCGTGAAGAAATTCAGATGGAAAAACTACCATCACAATCTATCCAAATACTTGAGGCAGTTTTATATCGAGGTGAAATATCCAGAGGTGAAATGTCGGTAATATTAAATATAACAGATCGGCATGCACGTCGATTGACTGCTAGTTTAATCACGAAAGGGATTCTTGTCTCAGACTCACCAAGATCTTCATTAAGATTAGCCTTTCCTGCAGCGCTTGCAAACCGATGGATGCCAGGTTTGTTTCCTGCTAAATAGGAAAGTAGACATTCCTACTTGCGCTGCGGCCCTTGCGGAGCAAGTTCATCAGCAGAATCAAACCAAGCAGGATCCATGCCAAAGCTAAAACAGACTTTGTCAAAACGACTTGCTTCTTGTTCACTGGTCAATGAACTTATACCATCTAATAAACTAATGTACGTTTGGTAATTCGCTGCATCATCCTTTATTGCCATATGAATAATTTCATTCAACATCCCTACAAAAGAACCATGGCAATAAATGGGTTTCGCTTGCCGATAGCCATCAGAAAGATAACTCACAATGACTTGCCAGCATTCTTCATAACTCATGGCAGCATTTTCAGATTTAGATAATTCTTCTTCAATTTGCTTTGCAATACCAGTATGCGCACGCGCGGTAAAATATTCGCTAACATATCGATTGAACAAAGCAGCGGTTTTTATAGCAGGCGCTTGTTGATCAAAACCAGCTATTTTTTCTTTTACAGTAGCCACGAATTCACGTGAATCTTTTATTTGTCTAAACAGGGTTAATATATTATCTGGATAAGGTGGAAACATATCTGAAGCATTTGAATAATCTATTGCATAATTTTGTCCCAAGTCTTTGCCGCAATGGTGTAGGTAAGTCACCAATTTTTCCCATTTTTTAAATACGTCAATGCAAAAATAACAATCATGCAGTTTGTTAGCGCTTCAATATACTGTTTTCGTATTGGACCTTCTCCCTCTAATTTTTGTTTACCCCATGTGAAACGAGCTTGGCCAGCTTGTATAAGTAATAAATCAGTCATCAATCTTGCATGTCGGCCATTACCATTGGGGAAAGGATGAACTGCGACTAGTCGATGATGAAAACGATAAGCAATTTCATCAAGTGGAAAACTTTTATGTATAATTTGATAACGAACATCTTCTAAAAGATTATTTAAATCAGTTGTAATTTTAAAGGGACTAACACCAATATTTCTCTCGGTAGTTCTAAACTGTCCCGCCCATATCCATGTATCACCAAACATTTTTGTATGTAATAGTTTTGTAAATTCTATAGTGAGAAAATTTCTATGATTAGAATGTAAAAATAGCCAGTTTTCTGCTTTTAATATGTTAGCAGCTTCCCATTCATTTAATTGACTTTGAGTTGTGATATGCAGGGGAATTAGCCCAGCAATTTCATCTGGATCAAGCGGTGTTGCTCCATGAGCATATTCAAATTTCATTGTTATTTTTTCTTTTGTTGTAAATGTTCAAGTAATTTTTGGAATAAATCAGTTTGCTTGGCGGGTGCGGCCCAAAATTTTTTATCTAGATGTTCCGCTAATTTTTTAGCAAGCCCATCTTTCTGAATTTTTAGAGCGTCGGCATCTAGTGATTGTGCTTCTAATGACATCGAATGCGCTACGTTTGCTATTCTCTCTTCCGCAACTTGTTCTGCTCTTGTCTTAATAATGTCTTCTAAAGTGGAGCTGCCTTTCGGTACGATAGCGTAAATTAATTCGCAGCCCAGCGCATTTGCAGCTTCATTTAAAGTTCGTAATGTAACGGAACCATGCACCTCGGCATCTTCAAGTTGATTTACACGTCCGCGGGATAAGCCAAGACGGCTGGCAAATTGCTCTGCCGACATACTTAAGGCTACTCGCAATGTTTTTATCCATCCGGCTCTTGGTCTGCCATATTTTTTGCCTAGTGATTGCCATTCTTTTAACTGCTGATCAAGTTGCCTTATGGTAAGCCATTGATTATTCATACAAACACCTAATTTGTCTATATATTTATATACAAATTATAGCATGTGTGTACACATATTTGTGATCATTTCTAAAATAAAATGTATACAAATATATAAGCAATAATCACACCTCACCCTTAATCTGCGCCAAATTCCCCAATATTTTCTTCATCGCCTCTTCTATCATTTGTATTTTATTTTTCAATGGCTCTCTCTTTGCATCCAGTGCTTCGGCTGTTAAAGATAATTTTCGATCATTTAATTCATCCAGCAGCGCATCCTTAGCACGCAAGACTTCCTTGCTTTCCTGCTGAACTTGTGTGACAGCGGCATCAATTTGTGAATATAAATCTACAACGCGAGTTTGACGTTCATCCGAAACACGGCCATAACTTTGATTCTGTTGTTTGATAAAATTTAAAATAAGACTCTTTGCTTCCTGATGCTGTTTGCGAATATTTTCTATGTTATAGGAACTCACGAGATCATTAGTTGCAAAAATTTGCTGATAATAAGACAGAGAAGCGGCAGGTTCATGGATGCTGACTAAGACATTATTGAGTGAAGCAGCCAAAGTTTGCATGCGATTAATTTTTTCCGTTAATAGATCGGTATTAGTATCTGTATCAATTTGAGTTTGTAATTCAGTCAGTGACTGCATAATTTGCCCCGCTTCAGTTTCTTTAGCAGTAATAGTCTGCATGAGGGCGTCAATTTTACGCTGCACGTTTTTTAATTTACGATCCATATTAGCATCAATGCTTATTTTTTCATGCACGGCGGTCGTTAAAATATACTGTAATTGCCCATAGTTTTGCTTTGCTTGCTGCAAAATAGGCAGACTTTCTTCTTTGCGATGTAATAATGTTTTGAAACGATCAATGCTAGTGCGGATGGATGCGCTGATTCTTTCAGCTTCTTTCATCGTGCGCTGTGTTTTATCCGTGATGTTATCAATTTGCATGATGCGTTTATAATTTTGCGCGCTTTGCTTGATTGCATCATTTTGTGCCTTGCAAAAATCATCAATAGATTTGTGATAGGCATGGGCTTCATCAGTAAATTTAAAATGAAAGCCGCGAGGAAAGGGAATGCGTACGATTTGAATCATGGCGGCATTGGCAAACTGTGTTTCCTTAACTTCTTCTTGAAAAAATTGACGGTAAGCCGCATTCAATTGTCCCAATTTTTTCAGAATAATTTGTAATTCAGGCGATTCTTCAGTCCAGGAAGTATTGCATTTTTGCAATAATCCCGGCTGATCTTTCTCTTCATTTGAAATAAGGGCTTGTAAATTATCCAAAGACAGAGGCGATAAATTATCTAAGCTTTCTTGCAGGCTATTTAATTCGCCGCTCTCTGTTAAATAAGCAATACTTGAAAATTTTCGGTTGAATTCATTAATTAATATTTTTTTCTCATTACTTGAAGCCGATGAAAATGGCTTGTTGATCAGCTCGCGATATTCTTTTGCAGCATGATATAAGGCTTCAACCACAAGTTGTTTGAATCGAGTAAATTGCTGCGCGCATTGATTTATTTCTTGATAAGCTTTCTGTGTCTCTTGATCAAATTGATCAGGTATGGGCGTAATTTCATTTATTTTCTGTTTCAATGAAGTATTTATTTTAATTAATTCGCTCGCTTCTTCTTCGATAGCTTGCCTGCTATGGTCTTGTAATTTTGTCTTACTTTCTTCTTGTAAGTCAGCGCTGTCTTTAAGCATTAAATTATTCATGTTATTACGTAGATTATCTGCTTGCTTGATCAGGTTATTTAAAGAAATGCCGCGGCTCTTACTCATCTCGACAATTTCTTTTTTTAAGTTGGCAATATCTGCAAAAATATCCGCTATTTTATCGCGTCCTTCTTGTGCAAGCGTCATTTTGATTGCTATCTTGGGCTTGTCTTCCTTCTTCGCAGAAGTTTGAGAGGCAGCAAATAGGCGCGTTTGTTCTTCTTCAAAATTGATTAATTGACGCTGAATAGTTTGTAAAATGTCATTGCTCAATTTAATGCGTGAAGCTAATTGTTCTGTTTCTTTAATTTGAATACGTTCTGTTTGAAAGGGTTGTTCATGCACGGGCACAGTTAAGTTGCTATCAACTAAAAAACCATCGGTACAGAAAACAGTAATAGATGATGCGCTTGGTGCGCGATAGACTTTTTTAATATAGAGATGTTTTTCCGTGATATCCTGCGGCATAGCAATGGCAATGCTGTCGCAGATTTGACGGATAAATTGCTCTTGTTGCGCTTCAGTTAAGGCGGGTAAAATGCCATCGAAGGCTTTAGGATCAAAATAAGCATACAAATTGCGATCTACATTGGCGAGATGATAGGTACAGCGTGCTGTTTTCATGGTGTCTCCCTGCGTGCGATCATTGCACTTCCTGCTTCCTGTAAGCACCTATTTTCTAATAAATTTTAATGGGAAATTCTACGCTGCTTTGATATTGAAAGATAGCAAGATTTAAGTTAGTTTCGATGATGATTGAGGAGATAAAACATAATGGAAACTCTATATGTAGGCGTAGATGGCGGTGCATCAAAATGTATCGTTCGAGTTGAAGATGAAAGCGGACGCTTGTTAGGGCAGGCAACGAGTGGTTCTGCCAATATTCGTCTTTCCGTTCCGCAAAGTTGGCAATCCATTCGCACTGCCTTAGATGAAGTATTGCAGCCTTTGGGGCTTTCTTTTGACAAAGATCAGGCACACATGCAAGTTGCCATGGGTTTGGCGGGCTGTGAAGTGAAAGAAGCTTATGAAGCATTTTTACAAAAGGCAAAAGGATTTCCTAAACTCATTGTGACATCTGATGCTCACACGGCTTGCCTAGGTGCACATGCTGGTCATGATGGTGCCGTTATTATTATTGGTACGGGTGTGATTGGCTGGCAAATAGAAGGCGATCATACTTGCAGAGTGGGTGGTTTTGGATTTCCTCATGATGATGAAGGCGGCGGTGCATGGCTTGGTATGCAAGCCATGCGTATGACCCTGCGTTATTTGGATGGACGCTCACCCGTTTCAGCTTTGTCAAAAGCGGTGTATGACTCTTTTAATCAAAATCAGGATGCCTTGGTGACTTGGGCCAACCAAGCTAATTCAACGGCTTTTGCAGAACTTGCGCCGATTGTGATTAAGCTTGCCGCAAGTAGTGATGAAACTGCCGTGCGCATTATGCAAGAGGCGGCAGGTGCAGTGGATGGGGTGGCTGCGGCTTTATTGGCAGGGCAAAGACGGAAAGATCGGGCGCTTCCTTGTGTCTTGGTCGGTGGTGTTGCGGAATTTATCCAGCCTTATTTGGGGGAAGATTTGCGCTCACGTTTGCAAGTTTGCAAGTTGCCGCCCGTTTCCGGCGCGCTTTTGTTATTAAGAGATTTGTAAATAAATGTACAATAAGCCTAGTATTTGTGTATAATATGACACATCTATCGAGCTAATATAAAATTCTTATTAAAAATGAGGGGTTTATCAATGTTTTCAAGTCAAAAACCAGCCACCAAAGTGATATCAATTCCGGCTATCGAAAGGGTATTAGCTGCCTATACTGATGCCCGTCCAAAAGATATGGCAGTGAGTATTACGTTTGAGACTCAGGAGGATGATAATACTTGCTTGGCACTAGCTGGTGTGGGGGCGAAAACAGCGGCAGCTTATGTGGGGGGCACGACAGGTGCTGCAGCCGTGTTAGGAATCGAATTTGTGCAAAAAATTGGAGAATTGTTCCAAGGCGCACAGCCAGATACCTATTATACTCGGCAATTAGAGTATCTCAGTGAGCCGGATTTACAGCCGAAAGCAGGTATGGCCGAACACAGAAAAATAACAGATAGCTTGCAAGGTCTATATCATATTTGTTTGGAATACCAAAGTTCAAAAGCATCGCGGCCAGGTTTTCTGTGGTTTGGTGAGCATAAGCAAAATGATTGCATCGATGATCCCAAATATTTAATTAATATTTTAATCGCGAGAAAAATAAAGGCGGCGGCTGAAGCGGATAATTATCAAGACTATGAAAAACATAGGCAACATTTGACTGAATTTCTCGGTAAAATTTGCGCTGCAGACAATGAAGATCTTCTCTCTACTCGTTCAAATGATACCACCTATCTTTCACTGATAACCCTCATTACTCAAGTTACATATCAGCTCACTTCGAATTCTTTAGATAACACTGCGAAAAATAATACTGAAAAATTAGCGAAATTAATTGAAGATGCGAGATTCATTAGCACGCAAATAAGCGATAGTGTTGCAAGTATTAATACAAGACTCACGCATTTATTGTCCGAAGGTGAACCCAATCATTTTAAATTGTATGTTGAGCAAGTTAAAAAAGGCCAACCCCTCATTGGCAGGCTTACTAGTCTTACACAAATAGGAGACTCCCCTTATCTTAAATGGATCAGCGCTGTTCTTTATGGTAATTCAGATAAGCTTGATTTCAAATTATTGCGTTCTGGCTTTAAAGAATATACAAACATTGAATTATCAAAGGATGCAGCTCAAGCTTTAGCAGATATATTAATAGCAAAGAAACGCTTAACTGATTTATTGACGGCATTTGATGATCTCATTAGAGTGATTCATGGCAATCATTCAGCCTTTGCCAATATTTTAAATGACTATGTCAATTGGCTTAAACAAGTAAAAGAAGCACAAATACAATTAGAACTTAAGCAATTTAAATTTGCCAGTTTGTTGATGACGGGTTTTTCTTCTTTTACAGACCAATGTTATCGCTATCAATTTACTCGTTATGGCTTTGCTGAGTCGACACGAAAGGATGAATTAATTACTAATGCAGTGATCGATGCAACTTGTTTGGCCTTAACAGAAGTTAAGCAAGAAGTGGAACAGAAAGAAAGTGATGCCATAGGACTATTTCAAAAAGCATTAGGCAATGAATACTCTCATGTAACTGGTCTACTGCCACAGCAATTTATGCCTGCCATTGAAAAAGAAAAAATGGAAACGGTAGAGATTGAGGAAATGATGAATACTAGCTGGATCTTAGTTGATGGAGGAGATGTGGAAGATACGGTAGTAGGTGAAGAAGTATCGCTGCGGGAAAAAATTAAAAGACTTCAAGAAATGGCATCTACCCCACGGGAAATCATTCAAGAACAGGAAAAAAGAATTAAGGAAAAAGATGCTGTGATTGAACAACAGCAGACGCAAATTCAAGAACAGCAGCAGGAGCTTCATGACAAAGATGCTGAAATTCAACGCTTGAAAGATGCTGCTGCCGAAGAATCACGAAAGCGTAAAATCAGAAATGAGAATCGAAAATATTTTGCAGAAATAAGTCATGGCTTTGATCAGTTGATGGAAAGCTATTGCGATCAAGATGGCTGTGGTGGATTTTTTCATGGCAATCGAGTTGGGGCGAGAAGATTCCAAAAACTATTTCAAGATAAGATGTATGATTTATTTAAGTCAAATAACCAACTAGTTGGCCTTAGCGATGTGTTGGATGCGTTTATTGCTTTAATCAATGAACATGACGACAAGCTTCTTAATGGAAACTATTACGGTGGTTCATTGAAATGTTATTTACTTGCCTTTTATGTATCGCAAACACATCAAAATCATTTTGTTGCTGGAAATGATGCAAAAGCATTTACGCCTTTAGAAGCTTATGAACATTGTAAGGAAATGTTCTTCTGGGATATTAAAGAAACTTATCAAAAAATGAAGACCAAGCAAGCCGTGCAAATACAGTTAGCTGCTGGTGGTGTGCAGGCTCATCATCAATCAGTGGTGTATTTTAATAAGGCGTAGTTGGGTGTTATACCCTTCGAGACGGCGCAAACCTCTGTCATTCCCGCGTAGGCGGGAACCTATCTTAAATTTACTTCTACTGCAAATTAGAAATAGGTTCCCGCCTACGCGGGAATGACAGAGGTTTGCGCCCTTGATTGTTTAACCCATTTCCTAGAAAATCCCCTCATAGCCACCTAAAAGGAATTCCCATGAAAATAAAATCTCTCATTTTACTGCTATTTTCATTACTCTCCACCTCATTCGCTTTTGCCCTCTCACTCAGCAGTCAATCTTTTACCCCCTTCACTCAATTTGATAAAAAAACTATTTGCTCAGCAGAAGGTGGCGGCAATATTTCACCGCAATTAGCTTGGTCAGAGGTGCCAGCAGGTACGCGTTCCTTGCTACTCTTATTGCATGATCCTGATGCGCCGCATGAAGCAGGCTTTGTGCATTGGATCGTGTATTTGCAAAATCCTCAAATGACTTCCTTAGCAGAAGGCGCAACACAAACAAAGCAAGTCATATTTGCTTTAAACGGCATGGATGAGAATGCTTATATGGGCCCCTGTCCGCCAGCAGGCACAGGTATTCATCGCTATAATTTTACTTTATATGCATTGAATACAGTCTTGGATGCCAGTGTCGCTAAAATGCATCAACATGATATTCTTAATAGAATTGCAACGAATATCATAGCGCAAGCTGTGTTGACAGGATTTTATAGCCACCCATAAGGAAGGCGCATGATAAATGTAAATCGAAATATTATTTCTGGTGCACGTATTCTCGTGAATCAACATTGGGTGGAAAATAGCGCCTTGATTATCGATGAGGGCATCATCAAAGCGATTATTCCAACCAGCATGATTAAGCATCATCTGCCAGCGAAACAATATAATTATCCCGCTAACTATGTGCTTGTTCCTGGGTTTATTGATTTGCATATTCATGGTGCAGACGGCAAAGATGTGATGGATGATAGTGAACTTGCTTTTAAAACCATTGCGCATGCTCTAGCAGAAGAGGGTGTCACAGGATATTTAGCGACGACGATGACAGCGGCAGAAGACAAAATTGCATCAGTGCTAACTAAGGCAGCGCATGTCATGCAAGATAATGAAGGTGCAGCATTGCTAGGCGTGCATTTAGAAGGTCCCTTTATTGCAGCTGAAAAAGTGGGTGCGCAGCGGCTGAAATATGCAAGATCACCAAATTCTGCTTTGGTTCAGCAATGGCAGAAATTATCTAAGGGAATAATTAAATTAATTACGCTCGCACCTGAATTGCCAGAAGCTTTGTCCCTGATTGAAACTCTGGTGCAAATGGGCATTGTCGTTTCTGTTGGACATAGCAATGCAACTTATGAAGAAACGCAGGCCGCTATTGAAGCGGGTTGTACGCATGCAACTCATTTATTTAATGCTATGCGCGGTATTCATCAACGTGAACCTGGCACAGTCACTGCTTTGCTATTATCAGATCGAGTGATGACAGAAGTGATTGTCGATGGCGTGCATTTACATCCTGCCATTGTTAAATTAACACTAGAACTGAAACATAAAGAACATATGCTATTAATTACCGATGCAATCCGCGCAAAATGTCTGGGCGATGGTCATTATGATTTAGCAGGTCAACAAGTAGAAGTAGCGAATGGCCGCGTTAGCTTAGCGGATGGCAGGCTTGCAGGGAGTATTTTACGAATGCCGCAAGCAATTAAAAACATGATGCAATTTACCCATTGTGAATTGAGTGAGGCGATTTTAATGGCCTCTTATAATCCTGCCTGTGTTTTAAAATTGCAGGAACACAAGGGGAGTATTGAAGTAGGAAAGGATGCGGATTTAGTGGTGATGGATGCAGATTTGGATGTCGTGTTGACGATGCGAGGCGGGAGGGAGGTATTTAATAAAGGACGTGAATAAAACCTGGCATGCCAGGTTTTTAGCTAGCACCATGCGGCTTACGACGCAGCACGCGAATGACTTCTCTTCGTTTTCGAATCTTTCCTAAAATCCGAGCAAGATGCGAGCGGTTGCGCACCGAAATTGTCACATCAACATGAAAGTGATGATGGTCACTTTCTTGCGCGCGTATATTTTCAATATTGGATTCAGCTTCAGAAATAGCAAGCGTGAGCGATGCCAAACTGCCGCGTTGATTAGTGAGATCCACTTTTAATTCCACAGAAAAATCACCTTCAATATTATCTTCCCATGATAGCGGCACATATTTATCTGCTTGATCATGATAGCGTTCGCTATTGGGGCAATGCAGCATGTGAACTTCTATTCCCTGTCCTACTTTGAAGATGCCTGCAATGGGATCGCCAGGAATCGGACGACAACAACGTGCATAAGTAATGGCAAGACCTTCCGTACCTTTAATAATGAGCGGCGAATGCCCATCATCAAGCAGTTCTTTTTTCTGTATGCCGCTATGAAATTTAATAATTTGTTTTGCCACTAATAAGGCAGGGCGATTACCAATACCCACTTCTTCAAATAAATGACTGACAGATTCAAGTCGAGAATGCAGAATAATATTTTGTAAGAGAGTGTCAGAAATATCCTGCCATTGCATGCCATAAGCCTGTAATGCTTTTTCAATTAAACGTTTGCCTAACTCAATGGATTCTTCACGCTGCTGTTTTTTTAGAAAATGTTTTATCTTGCTGCGCGCTTTCCCTGTGACAACAAAATTAAGCCAGGCAGCATTGGGGCGGGCACCGGGTGCGGTAATGATTTCGACTTGCTGACCACTGATCATCGATGTGCTAAGTGGTGATAAGCGTTTATCTAAACGCGCTGCAACACAAGTATTACCAATATCAGAGTGAATAGCGTAAGCAAAATCAACTGGTGTTGCACCGGCGGGTAATTCGATGATTTGTCCCTTTGGTGTGAAGACATAAACTTCATCAGGAAATAAATCGATTTTGACATTCTCAATAAATTCGAGAGAATTTTTCGAACTTTTATCTAATTCTAATATGCCTTTCAACCATTCACGTGCGCGTGATTGTGCATCACTAAATACTTTTTTCTCCGTTTTATAAAGCCAATGCGCTGCAATACCATTTTCCGCTGTTTTATGCATTTCTTCCGTGCGAATTTGCACTTCAATGGGCACACCATAGGGCCCAAATAAAGTAGTATGCAAAGATTGATAACCATTTGCTTTTGGTATGGCGATATAATCTTTAAATCGCTGCACAATCGGTTTATATAAATTATGTAAAACACCCAAGACACGATAGCAAGTATCTACTTTATCAACGGTGATACGAAAGCCATAGACATCCATGATTTCTGAAAATGATAAATGTTTTTCATGCATTTTATTGTAAATGCTGTAAAGATGTTTGCCGCGGCCAGACAAGGTGGCTGAGGGAATATTATTTTTTTTCAAGGCAGCATGAATTTGTTCGTGAATAATTTCTATGATTTCTTGACGATTGCCGCGCGCTTTTGCGACAGCTTCTTTGATAATTTTAAAACGAAAGGGATAGAGTGTTGCAAAACCTAAATCTTCTAATTCAACACGAAAGGCATGCATACCTAAACGATTGGCAATAGGGGCAAAAATTTCCAAGGTTTCTAGGGAAATGCGGCGGCGTTTATCAGGCGGCAAGCCTGCCAAGGTTCGCATATTATGTAAGCGGTCAGATAATTTGACTAAGATGACGCGGATGTCACTCGCCATCGCCATCACCATTTTACGAAAATTTTCTGCTTGGGCTTGGGCATAGTTTTCAAAATGTATTTGGGTTAATTTGGTGACACCATCCACTAAATCGGCCACTTCTGCGCCAAATTTTTCAGCAATTTCTGCTTGGGCAACGGGCGTGTCTTCTACCACATCATGTAAAATAGCGGCGGTGATAGTCGGTGCATCCATTCGCATTTCTGCTAAAATTTCGGCGACCGCGATGGGGTGAGTGATGTAGGGTTCACCGGTATAACGTGTTTGGCTGCCATGCGCTTCTTTGGCAAATAGATAGGCCATTTCAACCATGTTTACTTGTTCATGAGTGAGATATTGGGATATTTCATCGTGTAATATTTTGAAATCAGTCACATATGCCTCTGAAATGTCGATAGCCCCTTGCAATTTGTGCTAGCCTATTTAATTATGGATTGGATAATAGGCGTTGGCTACTGGTTAGCTTGTTTTTATTTTATGTATATACCATGCAAAAAGCAGGTATTTGAATTAACAGGAGGTTATTATGCATTGCGGTAGCGGAAAATGTATGACCCGAACAGGTTTATGCCCCATTTCCTTTGGTTTGGCATGGGGAATAACAATGGCATTAATTATGGCTGTTGTTGCATGGATAGGGTGGTTATCAGGCTCAGGATTGATGCTGATTGAGCAAGTCAGTAATTTCTATAGCGGCTATGATGCTTCCTTCGTGGGCGGTCTTTGGGGTGCTTTATGGGGCTTTATTGAAGGTTTTGTCATGGGCTTTTTAATTGCCATGATTTACGATTGCATCATTAAATGCTGCAAATGCTGTAAAAAATGTGCTTGTTCATCGGGTAAATGTAATTGCGGCCCGGAATGTAAGTGCTGTTCTTCGGCGTCGAAGTAAGGGGTTACTTAATTCGTTGATGAAAAATAGAAGTAAAGCATTCAAATATGAAATAGTCGTTCAGTAAGGAAGCCTTCCCCCATCGGGGGAAGGTGCCCAACGGGCGGATGGGGGAATAAAAATGCAATTATTATTAATATTCCCCCATCCGCCTTTGGCACCTTCCCCCGGTGGGGGAAGGCTTCCTTACTAAACGACTATTTCATATTTGAATGCTTTACTTCATAGCAACGACGGACACCTACGTTAAATTGTTATTATTGAAAAGACCCTCATCATGAAATTTATTATTCAAACCTCCAATGCGCCAGCTGCCCTTGGCCCTTATTCCCAAGCAGTTAAGACCGGTAATATTGTTTATTTATCCGGTCAAATTCCTATGGATCCCCATACTTTGTCACTGGTTTCACCAGATTTTAGGGTGCAAGTTGAAACCGTATTTCGCTATTTGCGTGCGGTGAGTGAAGCGGCGGGCGGTAATTTAGATGCCATCGTGAAGCTGACGATTTATCTGACTGATCTTGCGAATTTCCCTATCGTTAATGAAGTCATGAAGCGATTTTTTCGTGAACCCTATCCGGCGCGGAGTACCGTGCAAATTTCTGCTTTGCCTAAGGCGGCTTTGATTGAAGTGGATGCGGTGATGTGTTTGGATTCGCAGTGAAGATTGTTTAAACCTTTCGAGGCGGCGCGCAAAAAGCACCCTCACCCCCTGCCCCTCTCCCCTCGCAAAAAGCGCTCCGGAAGAGGGGAGAGTTCTAAATTTTCTCCTCGAAATAACTTAGGACGCTCCCCTCTTCCGGAGCGCTTTTTGCGAGGGGAGAGGGGCAGGGGGTGAGGGTTTATGCTTATTTGCTCGCCTGACTATAAATCGTATCCATCGTATTCATCGTGCGTATAATCTTCAATGCCTCAAATAACTGAAAATCATCTTCAGCTAATTTCAAATCACTCTTAGAATTGAGCAAATCATTTGATGTAGCACTCGTACCCGCTAGATGATTTTTCAATTGATATTCCTTAATGGGTTCGACCATCGCCAATTCTTCATCAGTATTATTGTTGACGATTTTCAAATCTTCGATGGGCACATCAGGCACAATGCCGACATTTTGTATGACTCGGCCAGAAGGCGTGTGATACAAGGCAGTTGTAAGTTTTAAAGCATGATCTTTATCTAATGGAATGACTGTTTGTACAGAGCCTTTACCAAAGCTAGTCGTGCCGACAATCAATGCGCGGTGATAATCTTGTAAGGCACCTGCAACAATTTCTGAAGCAGAGGCTGAACCGCTATTAATTAATACGACAATAGGTGCGCCATTTAAAACATCAGTGCCACTTGCCTTTGCTGTATATTGAGCCTCAGGCAATCTGCCTTCTGTGTAGACAATCACATCTTTATATTTATTGATGGGCTTGCTATCAATAAAAGTATTGACAACTTGCACGGCGGATTCAAGTAAACCGCCAGGATTGTTGCGTAAATCAAGAATTAAACCATTTAAATGTCCATTGTTTTTTGTTTTTAAATCCAAAATGGCATCACGCATTAATTTAGCCGTTGGTTCTTGGAATTGGGTAATGCGCACGTAGCCATAATTTTGATCGAGCATTTTACTTTTCACACTTGCAATATGAATCACTTCTCTAATGAGTTTAAAAGTGAGGGGTTGTTTTTCACCTTTTCTTATCACAGTGAGTGTGACCAAGGAGCCTTCTTTGCCACGCATGCTTTTCACTGCATCTTGCAAGGTCATTTCACTAACAAGTTTAGTATCGATTGCAACGATATAGTCACCTGCTTTAATGCCCGCTTTGGCAGCAGGTGTATCATCCATGGGTGAGACCACTTTGAGGATGCCATATTCAGGCGTGATTTCTATACCGACACCGCCAAACTCGCCAGCGGTTGTCATGAGCAGGGCCTTATAAGCATCGCTATCTAAATATTCAGAATGGGGGTCAAGGCCGCTCACCATACCGCGAATAGCATCATCCAATAAAACCTTGTCACCCACCTTTTGTACATAGAAATCTTTAATTAAGACAATCGTATTAGTGAAACGATTGATATCATCATCATTAACCTGTTGGCCCTTCTCCTGTGATTGGGGCGCCTGTTGCGCAGCACTTAATAATTGATTGGCAATAGGAGGTGTTTGAAGAGAATCCTCAGCAAAAGAGGAAACAGAAGCGCCGATAAAAACGATTGTCAAACCAACAACTGATAAGACATTGCCTAGCTTCATATCGAGGGGTATCCATGTAGTGGCTTAATTTAAGTATAGCACCTCCCCATTTTTTTATACTAATCGGACTAAACTTTTACCAGTCATCTCTGCCGGTTGGGTGAGACCCATGAGATAAAGCAGGGTGGGAGCAATATCTCTTAAACTGCCTTCTTTTGACGTTATTTCTGCAGGGCGGCCAAGGTAAATAAAGGGAACGGGATCACTGGTATGGGCGGTATGTATTTGATTTGTTGAGTAATCATACATTTTCTCTGCATTGCCATGATCAGCCGTGATTAAGGCTTCACCGCCTACTTTTTCTAAGGCTTTGATGATTTTAGCAAGACAATTGTCTATTATTTCAATAGCTTTGACTGTTGCTTGAAAATTGCCTGTGTGACCGACCATATCAGGATTAGCAAAATTGCAGATAATGAGATCGTATTGCCCGCTCTCAATTTCCTTTACCAGGCGCTCAGTTAATTCAGGGGCGCTCATTTGTGGTTGTAAGTCATAGGTAGCGACCGCGGGTGATGGAACCAGGATACGGTCTTCAAGCGGTGAGGGTGCTTCAATTCCGCCATTAAAAAAGAAGGTAACATGGGCATATTTTTCTGTTTCGGCAATGCGTAATTGCCTATAACCTTGTTCACTGACATATTGTCCCAGCATTTTTTCTAATGATTGCGGCGGGAAGGCAACAGCTAAAGAAAATCGGCTGTCATATTCAGAGAGACAGACAAAGGCAGCCAACTTTGGCCTCACTTCACGGTTAAAGCCATCAAAATTGGGATCAATACAGGCTTGAGTCATTTCACGTGCGCGATCAGAACGAAAATTAGTGAATAGGATGCTATCACCATCATGAATGGTGATGGGGTCTTGATTCGCTGCGTGAATGCTAGTTGCTGCCACAAACTCATCTGTCTCACCGCGTTGATAAGCGAGTTCCAATCCTCTTTCTGCCGTATCGACATGCACATCTGCCCGGCCTTGCATGATTAAGTTATAGGCAATGCGAATACGGTCCCAGCGCCGATCTCTATCCATTGCGAAATAACGGCCAATAAGTGAAATAATTTTACCGCAATGCAAGCTTTGACAATGGGCTTCAAGTGCTTGCAATGAAGCAAGCGCACTTTTGGGCGGCGTATCACGGCCATCAAGGAAGGCATGAATATAAACTTGTGTGAGGCCTAATTTGGCGGCCAGTGTAATCAGTGCATGCAAATGTCGTTCATGACTATGCACGCCGCCAGGTGAGACTAGTCCCATCAAATGTAGTGCTTTGTTCTTATGTTTTGTTTCAAGCATGCTATTAATTAAAATTTTATTCTGAAAAAAATCGCCATTTTCGATGGCGACATCAATGCGGGATAAATCTTGATAAACGAGACGGCCAGCCCCCATGGTCAAGTGTCCCACTTCGGAATTACCCATTTGACCTTCGGGCAAGCCAACGCAGCAGCCCGATCCTGCTAGCAAAGTATGTGGATATTGCTGCCAGAAGGCATCCCAATGGGGCTTATGTGCAGCAGCAATGGCATTGGCATCAGTTTCTTCACGATATCCCCAGCCATCAAGAATAATAAGAGCTAAGGGGCGAGGGCGATGGATTGTCATGTTAGTCCTTTTAGAAGTGCTTGTATTATACCGGCTGTTTTTGCGGGGGGAAGGGGGTGGGAATGTTTTGTTTATCCTTCGAGACGGTGTAAAAAGCGCCCTCACCCCCTGCCCCTCTCCCTTCGCAAAAAGCGCTCCGGAAGAGGGGAGAGTTCTAAATTTCGTTCCTCGAAATAACTTAGGACGCTCCCCTCTTCCGGAGCGCTTTTTGCGAAGGGAGAGGGGCAGGGGGTGAGGGCGCTTTTTACATCGTCTCGAAGGGTATAGCATGAAAATGCTTGCCTGATTGTTATCTGCCTGAGCAAAGGCTAAACTAACCTATTGTTTACCATTACAGTGGAAGAACACATGGCTAAGAAAAGACGAGTGCTTATTTCTGCCTTTATCACCGGTATTTTTTTTGCGAGCATGGTATTTAATGCCTATGGCGACAATAGTCCGAATAAGACTGACGCAAACGCAGTGCAAGAAGATGCAGCGCCAAGTCAGCCAGTGAAAGATCCCTTGCATGGATTTAATCGTGCCATGTTTACCTTCAACGACTATCTCGATACTTATTTTCTTAAACCGATCGCGAGTTTTTATAACAAAATTATGCCGAGGCCCCTAAATCAAGGCGTACATAATTTTTTTAATAATATCGGCGAATTACCCATCATCGCAAATGACGCTTTGCAATTACATTTCTATCAATTTGCTAATGATTTTTGGCGCTTAGGGCTTAACACCACCATTGGTATTGGCGGCATGTTTGATATGGCGACGCGCATGCAGCTTCCCTATTACAATAATGATTTTGGTATGACCTTGGCGACTTGGGGATATCAACAATCCACTTATCTTGTCCTGCCCTTCTTTGGACCTAGCACCATACGTGATGGCATTGGCTTGCCCGTCGATTATTTTGTATTCTCGGTTTATCCCTACATCTATCCGCCTTCCAGACGTTACCAATTGTATGCATTGGGTGTGGTGGATCGTCGTGCACAACTCTTGCATTCTGAAGCTGTATTTAATGAAGCCTCACTTGATAAATATGTGTTTATGCGTGCCGCTTATATGCAGCATCGTGACTATCAAATTGAACAAAATCGACATCGCGGTTTTGATGATCAACAAGAAAATAAATAAATTAATGCTTCCAATAGAACGATAAATAATAAAATCATAAAACGAGGGTGAATATGTACGCAGTAAGAAGTAGAGACACTTGGTATCATCCTGGTAAGGGGATAGTAAGTATTATGAGTGAGTTTGCTGTCATCGCGGTTTCAATGAAGGATGCATTAAACGACATTGCCAAACAGGCTAATGCACTCGGTGCAGGCTTGCAAAATGCAGCGCCAGGTGATAGAAGCGGTGCACCAAATAATTCAGTGCAATATTTATTTGCCATTGCAGAAGCATTGGAAAAAATTGCTGAAGATTGTGAAGCATCATTAACGAAGTAGCGCTTATGTCAGATGATCGACAAAATAAAGAAAAGCTTTTGCAGCATATGCAAGAGGCTGTTCGCCAAGATAAGACATTGCGTGAGCAATATCAGATGGGCGATAAATTTCGTTTTATTCGTGACCGCTTGGCCGCCTTATTGCAGCAAGTGGAAACCAGTGTCAATGAGTCAATAGAAGAAGAAGAAAAAAAAGATCAGGTTGCAACCGAAGAAGAAACCTTGGTTTATGTTTATCTTTACAATGCACAAGGCTTGGTCGTCAAAACATGGCAGAAAATGCTAAGTCAAACGGTGTTTTATGAATATAGTATTAACCGTCCTATCTATGCTGAAAAAACGGCTATTGAAGCTTATATTCGCTCCAAACCGAATAAGGTACAACATGGCTATTTGACCATCATTGTTCGCAAGAATGATGTTGTTGTCAGTGCTGAATCATCATCAGTGAAAGATACGGTGGGAAATGCGCTGATTAAAGTGAGAGAAGGGTCGCTCGCATTTCCTAAGATGATTTCATTTACGCACAATGGTAATGAGTATGTGATTGAGGAGGGGGGTGAGTTGGTGAAGAAGGATGTATAATTTTTCACAGGCGTTTGTCGTTGTATCGGTGTTCGTCGTTGCGCAGGCGTCCGTCGTTGCATAGGTGTTCGTCGTTGCGCAGGCGTCCGTCGTTGCGCAGGTGTTCGTCGTAAAAAGCACTCCTCGCAACGACGGATGCCTGCGCAACGACGAACACCTATGCAACGACGGACGCCTATGCAACGACGGACGCCTATGCAACGACGAGCACCTATGCAACGACGGACGCCGATACAACAACGAACACCTGCTTAACCCGGACACCATCCTAAATGATTAAAGTCGCCGTCCTCTTATTATCCCGATCCTTCCCATTTCGCTTCCAAATGGGATTTTCTTTAAGATCACACAAAAACATATGAAAACCTGTTTGTTCGTTCCCACGGCAACTAAAGAAACAAGATGATGGCACAGCTTTTTTCTTTTTTACAGCAAGCGAAATTTCCGCACACATTTCCATATATTTTTGATCGGGATTGCTGAGATCTTTCGATGAATAAATGTTGTCGATATGGGTGAAAAACTCGTCGCAATAAAGATTGCTAGAATCCCAATCCATCGTTTCCATTTTATAATTTTCTATCGTAAGGAATAATTGCGTTGTGTTATCAGCAAGATCAAAATTTTGCATGAGTGTTTGATAAAGGGAATGTTTGATTTCATTAATCTTAGCGATCAGTGGCTTTACATCGATAGAAGACATTTCTTTGAACTGTTGCCAAATTTGATTGATGATATCTGCAATGAAGGAAAGAGCTTGTTTAATCTCATGTGCATCATAGAAGCTAATTTGTGGTTTATCAAAAATGGCCTGTATCGTTCCTAAATGCATTGCTATTGTCTTTCCATCGATGGTCCGTGTAAGGATATTATCAACATCATTTAAATTTCTAAATTCACGCATTCCTTCCCTAATTTTTTCTAGCCCATCTTTAATGTCTATCCTTGTGGCTGGGTCGGCATCGGGTATCGTCTTAGCTATTTGCTTACAATAATCTGCATAGCTACTGATTTTTTCTGCTATTTCTCTCAAGGGGGAAGAGGGATCCGTTTTACTGATCGTCGCTAATAAGGCCCTTGCCTCATTATAAATTCTTTCGACATTGGGTGGAGCTTGCTTAAGTGCTTTAATTAAAAGGTCCGCGCTTACAGAAACCCGATCTACCATTGTACGATGGATATAATTTATCTTATACCAGATACTTCCCTTTTCATTTGCTAGGTAATCTCCAATATAAATGATTTGATCAGCTAGTAAATCCAACTTGTGAGCATAAACAAGTTGTTCAGGCGTCTGACGAAAGAGATTTCTATCATCAATTTGTTTTTCCAAATTATATAAAATAGGTAATAAGCTTGATTTACTGCGAAGAGCATTCACCTTTGTCGCCAATTGTGCTGCTTCAATTTTAATTTGAAACAAAGCTTCTTGCGTGTGACAACATAATAATTTTTGTGCTAAATCAGCAGCGTCATCCAATCTGCTATGATATTCATCACTGAACGTCCATTCTTTTTCATGCTTGGCCACATAGCTTAGTAAGCTACGAGCAAATTTTTCTGTCAAAGCATCAATAGGCAAAGCATGTGTGCTTACTTTGTCTGATGCTAGGCTGTCAACATATTCACGCAAGGGTTCAGCGAAGGCGCTTGCTTCATTACTGAGAACATCTTTGTAAATTGTCAAATAGCGATATTGATCATTTGGGCTTAATACTAATTTCCCTGTATTTCGGATAGCCAGTTCTAAAGCCTCTTTGGAAACTTTTCTGCTGGATTTGGCAGTGCGGACGTATTGATATAGTTTTGTTAGTCTGCTATCTAAGTCAGGATCGTTATGCGGGGTTATTCGTTCCCAAATTCTTATCGTCGCTTCTTGACCTGGATTAAAAAGTTGAGCAGGTAAAATCTGTTGAGCATACCGAGAATAGTTGAAATCATTGGCCCAATCTTCGATTACTTTTCTGGTTCTGCCTTCTGTCAGCGCTGAAATGTGTTCTGGGGGGTAGTTAATCGCATTCTGATTATCTTCGGAAAGATCATCATCTAGAGATTCTACAGGGATTAAGTCGAGCAGCAAAAAATCTATAGCCTCTTTTTTAGTTCTCTTGCTATGCGTAAGTCTTGGATCGAAATTTGTTTCACTATCTAGTTCTCTTCGGCGCCATTTTAGCCTTTGTCTGAGTTCTTCGCGAGCCTCATCTAGCATTATTTCTTTGGACACAGGTTGTTGCTGAACAAGGTCGTCATTAGCTGTGTTGCTTGAAGCTCCATCCCCTCTTTGCCATTTTTTAAGACTGGCTAAGGTGATTGATTCCATTTTCATCCCATATTTTCGCTCGAATTGTCTAATCATTTCCTTAGTGATAGCAAGCAAATCGAAAAATCCCGGTTTCTCTTTGGCAAATTTAAATCCTCCAGAGACTTTTACAAATTCAAATCCCGTCCCAAGTGGTGCAATGGGAAAGTCTGCTTGAGATCCATGTTTGACTTTGTCACTCCCAAGAAAGGCTAATACCATGCCATAGAAATTTGATAATTCATCCAGTGGCGTTGATGTGGATAGAGAATCGCTATCTGATGGATACAGTTCGTGAATCATATCTTTAAAGAGTTCATCACAAGCTTGATCTAAATCATACCAAAATTCTGTAACTTCTTGCGGTGTTGGCTTGGAAAATCCGTCGCGATACTTTTCGATAAATACGGTGACCTTAGCACGTGCTTGCATGTGAACTCCTCAGTCAATGATTAGTGCATGAAAATCTCATCTTTTATTTTTTTTCCATCTTAATTTTTCCATCACTAGGTTGAAACTCTGCAATGGGATGCTGAATGCCATGTAAAAATTTATCAAAATGTGTGCTAAATAAGCCAAAACATGAAGTAGGATTTTTCTTTTTAACAGCAGTTGAAATTACTGCTTTCATTTCCATATATTTTTGATCGGGATCCTTTAAGTCTGGCGATGAATAAATGCCATCGATGGTTGTAAGAAAATCATCTCGATAAGAATCAGATTTAGTATATTCAGACATTGTTTTATAATCCTCTAGCTCGAGAAATAATTGGCTTGCACCATCAGCATGTTTTTTTAGATTCATTAATTTATCATGAAGTGAATTCCTTATACTATTAACCTCACTTTCAATTGACTCTATAAAAAGTGAAACAGCATTAACGTCAATCGTGGCGTGGCCAATTTGAGCGGGCATTTGATATTCAGCCTTCGCAATTTCTTTATATTGGATAAGAATGTCAGAAATGCTAGTAAGCGCTCGTTCAATTTCACATGCATCGTAGAAGCTGATTTTTTCCTTGGAGAAAATACTTTTTATTTTTTCTATTGCTTGACCTATCGTTATGCCAGATTTTGAAGACCATAGATGGCAAGCTAATTGCGTGGCTACTACGCGGTGCTCACTATCGCCCTTCAAAATGAAACTCTCCAACTGAAAGATGTCTTGCTGACTGTCTGCTATGTTACGTTTAATACTTGCAGTTTTATCCTTAGCAAGGCGATCTGTTAAGGCTTTATATCTCATTCTGCAGCCTTTTGCATAACTTCTTACCTTGAGCACTATTACTTTCAATGAGGAAGAAGGATTATTTTCAGCGATTAACTTCAATAAGCTTTTAGTATCAGATAAAATAGCATCGAAATCAGGCGGAGATTTTCTTAGCTCAGCCAATAAAGAGGGTAGCTTAGCTTTGGCCAGATCTACTACTTTACGATAACTCTCACTCCATTTATATCGAATACTTCCTTCTTTTTCTGATACGTAATATCCAATATTAATAATTTGATCTGCCAGTAATTCCACCCTATCCGCATAAGTGCGTTGTTCAGGCGTCTGATGAAAGTCATTTCTAGCATCAATCTGCTTATCCAGATTGTATAAAATGGATGATAGGGTCGATCCCTTCCAATCCCAATCAGCGGCAATTCTTATTGACAATTCTGCTGCTTCAATCTTAATTTGAAACAAGGCTTCCTGGGTGTGACAACTCAATAACCTTTTTGCCAATTGAACCGCTTCTTCCAAACTATTTTGATAGACAGCACTCATCACCCATTTTTTTTCATGCTTGGCTACATATCTTAGTAACTTATAGGCAAACTTTTCTGTCAAAGCATCAATGGGTAGACCCTTGGTGCTATGCGTGAGTTCTTCAAGAGCTTCAGCGCGTCGTCTTTTCAAGGTTTTTGATCGGGTGAAAATGCTTGAAGTACGAGAGACTTTTCTTTTTGGTAGGCTATCAACGTATTCACGCAATGGCTCTGCGAGGGCACTAGCTTCATCACTCAATACATCTTTCCAGATTATAAAATATCGATCTTCGTCACTTTGGCTTAGTGCATTTCCTCCGGTTTTGTTGATCGTATTTATGATGTCAAATTTGGAAGTGTCTCTCTTTGATTTGGCGGAACTAATATAATGCTGTAGCTTTGTGAGCCTGTTATTGGCTTGCTTATCTTTTCTTGCGGTGACTCTTTTCCAAGCGCTAAGAGATGCATTATTTGCGAGTGCATAAGGTAGAATCTGCTTACAGAAGGGAAAATAATCGGAATCATTGAGCCATTCTTCAATCACTTTCCGTGTTCTGCCTTCTGTCAAGGCTAGGATGCGTTCTGAAGTAAGCTCATGCTGAATGGTGTCACGATATTCACCCAATTTGGGCGATAAGTAATGCAGTAAACTATCTAGCCCTTCTTTTTTATTTTTTTTACTATGTGCAGTTCGCGAGTCGAAGTTTGTTTCATCATCTAGTTCTGCACGACGCATTGTTAGCCTTTTTATAAGCTCGTTATGCGCCTTGTTACGCGCATCGTCTATGTTTATTTTAGCAGGTTTTGCTGGTGCAGGACTTGTAGTTGACGTTGTATCGGGAACTTCCTTTAGGCCGCCGTGAGGCTTTTTCGTTTTGGGTAATCCTACACCTGCGCCTGTTGTAGGGGGTTTAGGTTTAGCAGTTATTGGTGTTGTTTGAGTGGGCTGGCTTACAGAAGGTGGTGTTTGTCTACTTTTAATGGACTTTAAGTATGATTCGAGTTCTGTTTTTTCTTTTTTTTCTGCCTCATTTTTGTCTGTACGGTACCTCATTGCGGATTTAATACCTCTTCTAGCAAGTCCATGATTTGCATCTATGCCATCTGTAATTATACTTTTGATTGCAAGTATATGTTCTGAGGTAATTATTGTAGAAACATGCTTATTTTTTGAGTTTTCAGAAAACTGAATGGGTAGTTTTTCATCATCAATGATTTGATCGATGTCTTTTTTAAAGTCTTTTTTAAAGTCTTTTTTAAAAATGAGTTCTAATATTTTAGTATAAGTATTAATAATTCTAGTTGAACTAATCTTTGCCGTCATATTGGATTCGGCAATGAGCATTAATTTTTCCCTAAATAAATTAATTAGGATAAGAAATTCAGTTGTAGTGACTATTTCATCTGTTTCATTATCTATTTCTTTTATCTTTTCTATCGCCTTATCAATCTCAATTTTTGTGTATGAAAGATTAATTTCGATGAGAGTGATTTCAATTTTTTCATTAGTACGAAAGTAACTCAAAATGTCTTTGCCCTGATCTTTTTGACCAATGTCATTTACAAAAGATGCTGTGTTTATATAAAATTGCTTTATTTCATCTAATTCTTCTTTTGTGGTTTGAGGGTTAAGTACTTCTGTTTCTAAGACAGCCCACGGTGATTGAAGTACATCTTTTATCTCGCGCAGAATGTCTTCACCCTTCATCTCGCTGCTACGGAAATAAAATTCATTCCATGATTGAATCAGTTCTTTAATCGAATGCCTCAGCATATTAACCTCTCATATATTGTTGCTTAGTAACAGAACACCTCACGTGATCAAATGTTACTTTGCTTTTTGTTAAGATCTCACTAAATGGGATATTAATGATAATCTACAATTCTTAGTGTTTTATTAATGCCACTGTTTATGATCTATTTTTTCGACTAGGGCTTTTATCCTTATCCTTATCCTTATCCTTGCCATTATCCTTTTCTTTTGCAAGATCAACCACATACTCAATGTTAGGCTGCTCAATCTTCATCGTTTGCAAGCCCAGTAAAGCAATCCTCAGCTCGCTGCCAGGTGACTTGTCTCCAAAAAAGCCACGCTTACCATATTTTGTCTGCCCTATTTTCGTCGCAGTTTCTGCGATGACATGACGCATCTCTGCGCATTTAGTTTCTTCATCCATCTTAGAGTTTTCGCTGATGACTTTTAGTTTTCCCAATAATTCTTCCTTGAGCGTATGTCTCTCTTTTTTTAATTTTCCCATTATTTCTTCTTTAACTGCAGACCTAGTTTTTCGGTCATCTCTGGTGCCGCGCTCATTCTCAGGAAGTTCTTCACGGCCAATCTTTGAATATTGATTCGGTGCGACAAGCCGATTAGTTTCGACCGCTCTTAATTTGTCAACACATTGTTTGAATAATTGATCAGCATTATTATCGCCCGCCATTTTAATACTAGGATTTAATCGTTGGGCAATGTTGTCGTGAATCACGCCAAGAATTTTTTCCAAATCAGAAAAACTATTTTTTGTCTCTAAGTCATTTTTAAGGGCTTTAATTTTAAGCATAAAATCGCCTAATTCATTGTCCGTTTTGCAAAGGAGTAATTCATGCGCTAATTCTCCCGCTAATTTTAATCTGTCCTCATACCCTGTTTTTTTCCATCCTAATTTGTAAGTAATGCTGCGTTCTCTATCATCGACATAAAGCAATAATTGCTTGGCGCCTTCAACCGCAAGATTGTCAAAAGGAAATACGCGTGACACAGTAAAGTTATCAATTCCCATGGCATCAAAATGATTTTCAATTGCAGCCGTGATGGTGCCTGCTTTGGCAGCAGCATGTTCTACTGAGAGTATGCGGATGACGTCTTCGGTAGAGGAATAACGCGGGTCAGTAAAGATATTTTCTAATCTGTTGGCCGTTATTTCTCTGCTATGTAAATAAGGAAGCCGAGCATTTTTGTTTTTATTTTCCTTTGCATAGGATCGAAGTTGCTGAGTAAACTTTTCTGCCTTGTTTTGGAAGGGTAAATCAAATATGTGCTTTATTCCTTGGTTCCATAAGTCATGTAGAAAATTTTGTTCATCCTCTTCCCAGGCTATTTTTCGTTCTTCATTTTCAGTTGATTGTGCACTACATTTAGTACCATAAAAATCCTTCATAGCTATAGGTGTAGCATAGAGCATCATTGCCTGAGCTAAAGAAAATTTATATTTTTGTGTGACAGGTTTTTTTAAATATATTTTTGATATATAACCAGAGCCGTCGAAAAGTTTTTTATTCTCACTTAATTTTTGTAGTTGCAAAAACACAATTTTATTTATTTCTATTTCTGTGAGCTTATTAAACTTCTTTTTTATTTTCTGATTTTTTTTAAAATATTTCCCGACAATATATTTTTTATCGAGATCAAATTCCATAAGCGCTCTGGCTTGTAATGCTTTGGAGGCTAGAATAGCAGTTAAGCGTCCTTCGAATTCAATTTTCCATTGCTGTTTTTGATTTTCTAAGCTTCTTTTTTCATGGTCGCTGAAAGACATCTTTCCTTTTAGAGATTTTAATCCTTTAATGACCGATGCCAATTGTGGAGGTGCCTGTCCTGAGGAGGATTGTTCGAGCGCTAAAAGTTGCTCTAGCAATTCATCTATTTCTTCAAGAGAAGTAGTTCGAGATAATGATTGTAATTTTTTTATTAGTTCGTGATGATCTTTTTCTGACGCACTTAATGCGACTTGAATATGATAAGCAAGAAAAAGGGATCTGGCTTGTAAGGCAAAAAAATTATCTGATATGAGGGCGGTTAAGTCTGCATCCCATTTTGGCTGCCATTCTTGTATCTCGCTGTTTTTAGACATTCTAAAATCTGTATCTTTTTCAGCACAGATATAAGACCATACAGCACCGATGATTAATTGTTCATATAGAGGAAATGAGCGAGCATTTTCAAATAAACTTTCAGCAGCTTTAATATAGCCGCATCCACCTTTTCTACGAAAATTGGCAAATAATGACGGAAGGGTTTTTTCTGCTGGATTTTTACTTAGCTCAGATAATGTATCTGCTAAGGCTTTTTGTTCTTCTTCTTTGGAGTCGAAGGAAGCCATATTATCAGTAGATTTGAATGCCTTATATAAATATAATTCTCCGCCATCTGATAAACAGGCCATTATCAGGGCTAAATATTTCTGGTCATTTTCATGCGGTGTTTCAAATTTTGCAGTAGCGCTTTCGGGGGCGATAGTACTCGTCGTAGTTCTCATTATCTTGTTTTCCTCGCGCTGAATTACTTTAAAGTGATTATTATAATTTATATAGATTAATATTTTATGAAGTAATAAGCGTTTTGTCTAAGCCTAATGTAGGGTTATGTTTATTAAAGCGTTTTAATCGTAATTAATTTTTGTTTCATTAATAAGTTAACGCTTAGACGAGGGTCCCCAGGTTTTTTGGGCAATTTCTGTAGAAGATTCTGGCTTTGCTTTTTCACCTTGTTTTGTATCATTATTCTGTAACATTTTTTTAGCATTACCCACAATCGGCGCAGCATCCCCCAGCCATTGTTTAAATTGCTGAAAGATAGCTGAATTATATTTTGATTTACCTGCCACTTCGGTATCACGAAATCCATTAGTCAAATCAATGCGGCCTTCTTTGGCAGCCTGTTCTACACCGCCAACTACTTTTGCCTCAGCTGTTTTACCTGTTGATTGATGAGAAAAAACCGATCGTTTTTGTAATAAATCACGATGATCTTTTTCTTTAGTGGCAATTTGCTGGCGTTTTTCAATGAAATTAAGCTTAATTTCTTCGATTTTTTCTTTCTCTTCTTGATTTAACTCATCGATGTGTTTGCGTAATTCTCTTTTATTTGCTTCGCCTTGTACCTTGGTTTTTGCATCGATGGTATGTTCAGTGGTGCTTGCTGTACCATCATCAGAGTCTTTTGATTTCCCCAATTTTTCCAAGGCAGCTTTGCGGCAGGCAGCACAAATATTGCCATAAATCATTTTGCCCTGAGGGCCTGCCAGTTGTGAAAATGCAGTCAATGATTTTTGTTGGCCACAGCTCGCGCAGATTTTGGTTAAGTATGGATTATTCATAAGAGTACTGGGTCGATCTACGGAAAAATGTATTAATGTATGATAATTGATTGTTGTATTAGTATAACAAAGAATGGAACTAGTTTAGCAAATGCCCAGATTTTTGAAAGCGGTTCTTTATCTGTATTTTCTGTAGGAAAAAGACGTATTTGGTGTTTTTTTGATCTATTTGGCGTGTATTAGCCTTCGAGGCGGCGAAGCTGTCATGCCAGCCGCACGCTTTTTGTGCGAGGTGGCATCCAGTTTTTATGCTTCTCAAAACAATTTTCTGGATGCCACCTCGCACAAAAAGCGTGCGGCTGGCATGACAGCTTCGCCGTCTCGAAGGCTAATAATTCTTTTATCAGAGAACGCTTGCTTGAACATAACAGATTCGCTATCCTCAGTCTTCCTCGTAACCTATTCATTTATGGGAATTTTATCAGATGATGGGAAATCTCTGCGAGTCAAGCTTAATAGGATTAACTATAAAATTGGAGAATAACAACATGACAAAAGGACCATCTTTACAAGATCCTTTCTTAAATTCACTGCGTAAAGAAAAGATTCCTGTTTCCATTTATTTGGTTAATGGGATTAAGTTGCAAGGTGTGATTGAATCATTTGATCAATTCGTCGTTTTACTAAAAAACACAGTCAGCCAAATGGTTTACAAACATGCTATTTCTACTATCGTACCAGCCAGAAATGTATCTTCACCTTTCGAATATAGTAATACGAATGGTTACCATACAAATCATCAAAATGGTCAAAATGGTAATGGCGGTAAAAATGGCAGTCATGCGAAGCCGATCATTAGTTCGCATGAGTAGTGTCAATGTCTGGTGATCGCCCGAGTGGTGGGGAACGTGTCGTCTTGGTTCACATTCATTTTCCAGCAGGGAAAATGGAAGAAGACCTTGAAGAATTCAAGGAGTTGGCTGTTTCGGCAGGCGCTAAAATTGCAAGCATTGTAACCGGCGCACGTCGTGTACCTGAGTCCAAGTATTTTGTTGGTTCAGGAAAGGCTGAGGAAATTCGCGAAGTTGTCGCCGCAAGCAAGGCGCAATTAGTGATTTTCAATCACAACCTAAGCCCCGCTCAAGAGCGTAATCTCGAACGCTTAGTGCAATGCCGTGTGGTAGATCGCACTGGGTTGATCCTGGATATTTTTGCTCAACGTGCACGTAGTTTTGAAGGAAAGCTGCAAGTTGAGCTGGCTGTCTTGAAGCATTTATCGACGCGCTTGGTGCGTGGTTGGACTCACTTGGAACGTCAACGCGGCGGTATTGGTTTGCGTGGTCCTGGTGAAACGCAATTGGAAGCGGATCGACGCTTGATTCGTAATCGGATCAAAGTCATCGGTATTCGATTAGCAAAAATTCGCCAGCAACGTGAGCAAGGAAGACGTTCGCGGCGTAAGGCAACTGTGCCAACAGTCGCCCTGGTGGGTTATACCAATGCAGGAAAATCAACGCTATTTAATCGCTTAACAGGTGCTTCCGTCTATGTTGCCAATCAATTATTTGCAACACTCGATCCCACCTTGCGACGCATGGATTTTCCTGGATTTGGCCCCATTATTTTGGCAGATACGGTTGGTTTTATCAGACATTTGCCGCATGATTTAGTCGAAGCCTTTCATGCAACACTAGAAGAAGTGAGTGAGGCGGATTTATTGCTGCATGTGGTCGACACCCATGATGAACAAAAAAATGCGCACATCGAACAAGTTAAGCAAGTCTTGGAAAGTATCAATGCCCAATATGTTCCCTCATTATTGGTGTATAACAAAATTGATTTAGAACCGAGCGTGCAAGCGCAAATCGATAGAAATGCCTATGGCGAACCGCAGCGTGTTTTTATTTCAGCCTTTCATAATCAGGGTATAGATCAATTATTAATCGCGATTGGCGCCTTGCTTGGTAAAAATCTAGCCGTACGAGAAATTATTTTAACACCCGCGCAAGCTAAAATAAGAGCAGCACTCTATGCGCGCGAATGTGTTATGTCAGAAAAAGTGGATGAGGCTGGCTGCTATCATCTAATGGTACGCTTGCCACATGAAGATATAGAAAAACTCAGCGGTTCCCACTAACATTTGTTATACTTCATCAATCGTTTCTTATATTAAAGAGATTAAGCATCATGGGAAAAAGTATTGTTATATTAGGGTGTCAATGGGGTGATGAAGGCAAGGGTAAAATTGTCGATATGCTAATGGAACAAGCCGATGTGGCCGTTCGCTTTCAAGGTGGTCATAACGCAGGTCATACCTTAGTGATTGATGGACAAAAAACAATTTTGCGTTTAATCCCTTCCGGTATTTTACATGCCCATGCGCAATGTTTAATTGGCAATGGTGTTGTTCTCTCACCCACTGCCTTACTAGAAGAAATGGAAGAATTAGAGCGCCGCGGTATTCCTGTCAGCAAGCGCTTACGCATTAGTGAGGCTTGCACGCTGATTCTTCCCTATCATGTTGCCCTCGATCGTGCACGTGAAGAAGCAAAGGGCAAGGCTAAAATTGGCACGACGGGTCGCGGTATTGGTCCTGCTTATGAAGATAAGGTCGCGCGTCGAGCTTTGCGTTTTGGCGATTTATTTGATGAAAAACGTTTGAGCGAACGATTAGAGCAGGCACTGGATTATCATAATTTTGTATTACAAAACTATCATCATCATGAACCTATCGAATTTCATCCTCTCTTAGAAAATTTATTATTGATGGCGGCTAAATTAGAAACGATGCGCGCAGATGTTTCCACTTTGTTGGATGAATATCGGCAAGCCGGTAAAAATATTATGTTTGAAGGCGCACAAGGAACCTTGCTCGATGTTGATCATGGAACTTATCCCTATGTGACTTCTTCAAATACAGTAGCAGGTGCAGCATCGACTGGCAGCGGCTATGGGCCCTTGCATTTCAGTGATATTTTGGCGATTGCCAAAGCCTATACCACGCGTGTTGGTTCGGGGCCTTTTCCGACTGAATTACACGATGAAGTCGGCAAGCATTTATCGACTCGTGGTAATGAATTTGGTTCAGTCACGGGGCGTCCGCGTCGCTGTGGTTGGTTGGATATGGTGGCATTACGTTATTCGATTCAACTCAATAGTTTTTCTGGTTTGTGTATTACTAAATTAGATGTCTTAGATGGTTTACCCACTGTCAAGATATGCACGGCTTATCGTTTGCATGGTAAAGAGTGTTTGCATCCGCCTATTGAATGCGATTTGTTTGCCCAATGTGAACCTGTTTATGAAGAGTTGCCAGGATGGAAGGAATCAACGGCAGCGATTCAGCAATTTAAAGATTTGCCAGTGAATGCGCAAAAGTATTTACGACGTTTGGAAGAATTAGCGGGTGTGTCGATTGATATGATTTCTACGGGGCCAGATCGAAAAGATACTATTTTGATGAGGCATCCATTTAAGCAGGCGCTTAAGGATAAGAATAATTCCCTATCTTGCCGAGGAGAGGACTTGAACCTCCACGGGGTTGCCCCCACAGGCATCTGAAACCTGCGTGTCTACCAATTCCACCACCCCGGCTGGGTTGTTTAGTTAAGGGCTTGAGGGGTTGTGTTACGCCGATGTTCGTCGTTGCGAAAACCTCCGTCGTTGCGAAAACCTCCGTCGTTGCGAGGAGTGCTTTTTACGACGAACATCGGCGTAACACAACCCCTCAAGCCCTTACTGGCAAGCACTTTATACCTGTCAGCATTTTTTTGTCAATAAATATAGTGGACTTGGCGGCGATGAAAGAAATTTCTGATTTACATGGCGTTGGTAAACAGCTTGCTAAATGCTTGGCGCGTTTGGGCATTACCGAAGTGCAAGACTTATTATTTCATTTACCCCTGCGCTATCAAGACAGAACACATTTACAAATGATTCGTGATTTAAAAGATGGCGATGAAGCCGTCATTGAAGCGGTGATTAGCGCGGTCATTCATCCGCCGCGCGGTCGTACAAAATTATTGTGTGAATTGCGAGATGAAACCGGAAAATTATATTTACGTTTTTTTCATGTACTCTCTTTTCAAACGACCATCTTAAAAGTAGGAACGAGATTGCGCTGCTATGGCAGTGTGCGTTTGGGGCAGAAGGGAATGGAAATGTTTCATCCCGAATTTCAAGTGATTGCAGAAGGGAAATCTCTTCCTATTGAGCCGCACTTAACACCCATTTATCCTGCAACGGAAGGCTTGAGCCAATATAGGTTGAGAAAATTAACGACGCAAGCTTTGTCGTGGAGTACAGAAAAAGATGCACTGACAGATTGTTTGCCGGCTGCTCTCATGAAAAATTTAGCGCTGCCCAATTTACATGATGCCTTGCATTTTGTGCATAGACCGCCGCGTGATACCGCTATATCACAATTAATAGAAAATAAAACAGCAGCACAGAAACGTTTAATCTTCGAAGAATTACTGGCTCATCGTATTAGTTTGTTACAGCTTAAACATTCTTTTCAGCAGCAAAAGAGTGTGTCTTTAGAAATTAATCAAACCATGATGCAAGTATTTTTGCAGCATTTACCCTTTCAATTAACGACTGCGCAAACGCGTGTTTTATCAGAAATACACGCGGATTTAATGAAGTCACAACCCATGCTGCGTTTGATTCAAGGTGATGTGGGTTCGGGAAAAACTATCATTGCAGCACTCGCCATGTTGCAAGCAGTCGCCAACGGTCATCAAGCAGTGATCATGGCGCCGACTGAATTATTAGCAGAACAACATTATAAAGTGATGCAGCGTTGCTTTGCTCCTTTAGCAATTCAAGTTGCGTTATTATCAGGCCAGATAAAATCGCGTTCTGCGATTTTAAAATCCATTGCCAATGCAGAAGCGCAAATCATTATTGGTACGCATGCCTTATTTCAACAAAAAGTGGATTTTGCCAAGCTCGCTTTAATTGTCATTGATGAGCAGCATCGTTTTGGTGTTGAACAACGTGCGTCTTTGCGTGAAAAGGCGCAGAAAAATTATTATCCGCATCAATTAATGATGACAGCAACACCGATTCCGCGCACGCTTGCCATGAGTTTATATGCAGATTTAGATTGTTCAACCATTGATGAATTACCACCGGGTCGAACACCTGTCATAACCAGTGTGATGTCAAGTCATAAACGAGATGACATCATTGCTCGTGTACGTGAAGCTTGTCAGCAAGGGCGGCAAGTTTATTGGGTTTGTCCTTTGATTGAAGAATCAGAAGCAATGGCTTGTCAAGCAGCAACGACAACTTCGCAAAGCTTAACGCAATTATTAACAGATATTAAAATAGGTTTAATCCACGGCCGCATGCGTGCACAAGAAAAAGAAATTGTGATGCGTGCCTTTCAAGCGGGTGAAATTCATTTATTAGTTGCAACCACAGTGATTGAAGTCGGTGTCGATGTGGCGAATGCCAGTGTAATGATCATTGAAAATGCTGAGCGCCTAGGTTTATCTCAATTACATCAATTACGAGGACGCGTGGGGCGAGGCAGTACAGTCAGTTATTGTATTTTGCTCTATCAGTATTTATCTGAGATTGCGAAAGAACGATTGGCTGTCATGCGCGATACCACAGATGGATTTAAAATCGCACAACGTGATTTGGAATTACGAGGCCCAGGAGAAGTATTAGGTGTCAGACAAACCGGTGAATTATCTTTTAAAGTAGCTGACTTATTACGTGATCGTGACATTTTAGCAGAAGTGAATCAGGCGGCAGATATTTTTATGCGCGATCATGCAGAAAATATTCCTGCTTTAATTGCAAGATGGATAGGAAGAGATGGGGATTATGGATAATAAATCCCGCCTAAAATAGCAGGTTTTTTCGCACCTGTTACACTAGGTAAATTACCCGTTTTATGTTGCATCGTTTGTTTTGCTAACCAGGCGAAGGCCATTGCTTCTACCCAATCAGGGTCAATGCCATATTGCATGGTGGAGCTCACATTAAAATGCGGCGCAGCTATCTTTTGTAAACGCTGCATTAAAAAATCATTATGTACACCGCCGCCGCAAATTAAAATTTCTCCTTCAGATATTAATGATTGAATCGTATCAATAATAGTTTGCGCTGTTAATTCAGTTAATGTGGTTTGCACATCGACAGGAGAAAGTGTTGCATTTAATTTTGCTTGCGTCCAAGCAAGATTGAAATATTCACGTCCCGTACTTTTAGGCGGTGTGCGTTTAAAATAAGGATCAGCTAATAATTGATTTAATAAATCCGTCTGTAATTTTCCTTGTCTTGCCCATGCGCCATTTTCATCATGTGATTTTTGTTGATGATGCAAAATCCAACTATCCATTAATACATTGCCAGGGCCTGTATCAAAACCAATAACTGTATCATTCATTAATACGGTAATATTTGCCATGCCGCCAATATTCGCAATGACACGCGGCTTATTATCTGCTGCAAATAAGGCTTGATGAAAGGCGGGTACAAGCGGCGCACCTTGTCCACCCAAGCTCATATCTTTGCGGCGAAAATCAGCAATCGTTGTGATTTCAGTTTTTGCAGCAATGGTATTAGGATCGCCGATTTGTAAAGTAAAGGGATGGGGTAGAACAGGATGATGACGTATGGTTTGCCCATGACTGCCAATCGCGCGTATTGCATGCGCGGTTAAACTTTGCTGCTCTAATAAATGATTTACTGCATTGGCGAAAGCGAGACCTAATTCAATATCTAATTCACCCAAGCGTTGTATTTCATTATCACCAGGGTGAGATAGGCCATGAATTTTTTGACGTAAGGCTAAAGAGTAAGGTGCATAATGCGTTGAAATCACCGTTGGTATGATGGTGCTGAAATCAACCAGTGCTGCATTGATGCCATCTGCACTGGTGCCTGACATAAGCCCTATGTAGAGTTCCATATAAAATCCCGTGAAATTCTGATTCTGCTCTTGCCCCATATTGTGCCATAATTTGCGCTTCCTTTTATAAATGATTTGCAAGTGGAGTAGGGTATGACAGCAGCAATTGACGAAGCTTTAGCCATCATTCGTCGGGGCGCGGAAGAAATTCTGCTTGAAGAAGAGTTAATACGAAAATTACAAAGCGGCCGGCCATTGCGTATTAAAGCTGGTTTTGATCCGACTGCGCCTGATTTGCATTTGGGCCATACTGTTCTCTTAAATAAAATGAGGCAACTGCAGGAATTGGGCCATGAAATTCAATTTCTCATTGGCGATTTTACGGGCATGATTGGCGATCCTTCGGGTAAAAATGAAACACGCCCGCCATTAACACATGAGCAAGTGCAAGAAAATGCGCTGACTTATCAAAAGCAAGTATTCAAAATATTAGACGCGGAAAAAACTAAAATTATGTTCAATTCTGCGTGGGGAAATAAATTAAGCGCAGTTGATTTGATTAAATTAGCGTCAACACATACGGTAGCACGTATGTTGGAACGAGATGATTTTCATAAACGTTTTAGCAGTGAGCAACCTATTGCTATCCATGAATTTTTATATCCTTTATTGCAGGGCTATGATTCTGTGATGATGAAAGCAGATATTGAATTAGGCGGCACCGATCAAAAATTTAATTTGCTGATGGGAAGAGAATTGCAAAGACAGGCGGGACAAGAAGTGCAGGTTATCATTATGCTGCCCTTATTGCCTGGTTTGGATGGCATCAAAAAAATGTCGAAGTCCTTAGGTAATTATATTGGTGTTGATGAATCAGCCACGCAAATTTTTGGAAAAGTTATGTCAATTTCTGATGAAACCATGTGGCTTTGGTATGAATTGATTAGCTTTCGTTCATTGGCTGAGATGCAAAAATTACGTGATCAAGTGGCGGAAGGTATGAATCCACGGGATGTAAAATTTTTATTAGCAGAAGAATTGGCAGCACGTTTTCATACGGCTGAAGCGGGCAGGCAGGCACGTGAAAATTTTATTGCACAATTTCAGAAGGGAAAGTTGCCAGAAAATATGCAGAGCTTGACCTTGCAAACGGCGGGTAATCTTTCCTTAGGCGGCATTATTAAATTGGCCGCGCTTGCAAAAAGTGGAGGAGAGGCAAATCGCTTGATTGAGCAGGGGGCAGTGCGTGTCAATGGCGAGAAAATTAT
>Ga0207126_1013_pt1 | contig 58728 bp, 57 predicted proteins | sample Alteio_BWMinHeat_20_FD_153586 | JGI IMG/M metagenome (GOLD analysis project Ga0207126, IMG submission 153586) | Enriched cells from forest soil in Barre Woods Harvard Forest LTER site, Petersham, Massachusetts, United States -... | ecosystem: Environmental > Terrestrial > Soil > Temperate forest >...
ATTCAAGATCATAATGCAAACCATGCTGCTCTAATATTTTTTCCGTGCGCTCTTGTAATTGTTCTGGTGTGACCGCCGTTGAATAACGAAAATTAAATAAAATTTCCAAATGTCCTGGAATCACATTGGTCGCGCCTGTTCCGCCATGCACATTAGTCATTTGAAAAGTGGTCGGAGGAAAAATTTCATTGCCTCGGTCCCATTCCATTTGTGCAAGTTCATGCAAGGCAAGTAGAGCTAAATGAATGGGATTTTTAGCTAAATGAGGATGGGCAACATGGCCTTGTTTGCCATGAATGATTAATTTTCCATGAAGTGAACCGCGTCTACCCACGCGGATTTGATCACCCAATTGATGCTCGCTGCTCGGTTCGCCAATCACACAATAATTTATTTTTTCATTACGTTTTTGTAATACTTCAATTACTTTTTGTGTGCCATTGATAGCGGGGCCTTCTTCATCACTGGTAATCAAAAATGCGATAGAGCCTGAAAATTGCGGTGATTGCGCGAGAAAATTTTCACAGGCGACAATCATGGCAGCCAGCGCTGCCTTCATATCAGATGCACCTCGGCCAAATAAATATCCCTCACGTAATTCAGGCATAAAAGGCTGTGAAGACCAATCTGCTTCAGGGCCCGTTGGCACCACATCAGTATGACCTGCAAAAAACCAAGAGAGGTTCACTGAGGCCAAGTCGTGCCCAGAGATTAGTGACATCTCCAAAAGAAAATGTTTCACACACAAAACCCATTTGTTGTAATCGATCAATCAGAATCGCTTGGCAGCCTGCATCATCAGGTGTTAAAGAAGGGCAAGATATTAATTGCTTGGTTAGCTCAAGGACTGTCATTCGTGAATATCTCTCAATAATTCATTTAAAGTAATTTTAGAACGTGTCTTGGCATCAACTTGTTTGACAATGACAGCGCAATACAAACTATAGCGGCCATCTTTACTCGGTAAATTACCAGGCACAACTACAGAACCCGCGGGAATACGGCCATAAGTGATTTCACCGCTTTCTCGATGATAGATGCGGGTACTTTGACCTAAAAAAACACCCATGGAAATGACAGCGCCTTCTTCTACAATCACGCCTTCCACTATTTCGGAGCGGGCGCCTATGAAGCAATTATCTTCAATGATGGTGGGGTAGGCTTGCAAGGGTTCAAGCACGCCGCCAATGCCCGCGCCGCCTGAAATATGAACATTCTTACCGATTTGCGCGCAGGAACCAACGGTAGCCCACGTATCAATCAAGGTGCCGCTATCGATATAGGCACCGATATTGATATAGGAGGGCATGAGGATGGTGCCTGGGGCAATATAGGCTCCTTTGCGGGCAAGTGCTGGAGGCACAATGCGGACACCCGCAGCCTGGCATTGGTCAAAAGATTGCTGATCAAATTTGAGCGGTACTTTATCAAAATACTGAGTATATTGGCCATTAATCAGTCTATTTTCATGAATGCGAAAGGAAAGCAGGACTGCCTTTTTCAGCCATTCATGGGTCTGCCATTCGCCATGGATTTTTTCAGCGATACGCGCCTTGCCCGTATTTAAGAGGTCAATTACTTCATCAACAGCTTGTTTGAGGGCGGGTGGCGTAGATTGAGGGCTCAGTGCTTCACGATCAGCATAGCCTGCTTCGATAATAGCTTGTAATGATGACATAATGGATCCTAATGAGATGACGTGCCGAGCCTGTTATGATACGATACACAACCCTTGAAATCCAAAGGAAATGATCTCAATAATGACCCAACGAAATCCAAAAGAAATGACCCAGCGAATATATGACTATGTCTAAGACTGCAAACAAACAACCAGCAAATGCCTTTTATATTTATTCACGTTTGTTTGTATACGTGCGCCGCTACTGGCGCTTACTCATTATCGCCTGCATAGCGAGTATGCTTTATTCAGGTGTCGATGCCTGGTTCGTTTACTTTCTTAAGCCCTTACTTAATAAAGGCTTGATTGCTAAAAATCGCGATTTTTTGAAAGTTGCGCCCTTTCTTGTCATGGCTATCTTCATGTTTCGCGGTGTGGCAAGCTTTGTCTCTAATTATTCAATCGCTTCAGCTTCTCGCAGTGTCATCATGTGTTTGCGTCAAGATTTATTTGCGCATTTACAACGTTTGCCTGCACGTTTTTATGATCATACTTCTTCGGGGCAAATTCTATCTGTTTTATTGTATGGTGTTGATCAAGTTGCCAATGCCAGTGCTGATGTTTTAACAAGCGCTATTCAAGCTATTTTTCTCGTGCTTGGCTTGATCATTGTCATGTTTTCGATTAGTTGGAAATTAACCTTGCTGTATTTTGTATTGCTGCCCATGGTCACGATTATCATGCGTGTGGCGAGTTTACGTATTCGTCGCCTAAGTTTGAGTACCCAGGCATCTATCGGCGATATTAGTCATTGTGCAGAAGAAAATATTGAAGCTTATAAAGTCGTGCGTGCCTTTGAAGGTCAAATTCATGAGGCAGATAAATTTAATAAGGCAACACGCATCAATCGTCAACGTGAAATGAAAATGGTGGCGACGCGCAGCATCAGTGTTTCTGCTGTGCAATTTATTGTAGCGGGTGCCTTAGCACTCACTTTATATATTGCAACGCTAGATGTAGCTGGCGCTGTTTTAACGGCCGGTGGTTTTGTTTCGATGATTGCAGCCATGCTGGGTTTATTAAAACCGATGAAGGATTTGGCCTTCGTACAAAATAAATTGTATCGTGGTTTGGCAGGCGCGCAAAATGTCTTTGAATTAATCGATGAAAAACCAGAAGAAGATCGCGGTCAACTAAATTTACACCGCGCGCGCGGCAAGATTCAATTTTCACAAGTTAATTTTGCTTATGATGATAATAGAAATATTTTGCAGGATATTTCATTTACGGTTGAACCAGGTGAAGTGGTGGCCTTGGTGGGTCGTTCAGGTAGTGGCAAATCTACTTTGGTGAGTTTGCTGCCGCGTTTTTATAATGAATTTACGGGCAGCATTCAATTGGATGATGTCTCTATCAATGATTATCGCTTGACTGATTTACGCAGACAATTTGCCTTTGTTTCTCAGCATGTCAGCTTGTTTCATGATACGGTTTATAACAATATTGCTTATGGACGTTTCAATCAGGTTAGGCAAGAAGAAGTCTATGCTGCCGCACAAGCTTCCCATGCTTTAGAATTCATCGAGCAATTACCCCAGGGTTTTGATTCCTTGATCGGTGAAAATGGTGTCTTGCTATCGGGTGGTCAAAGACAGCGTTTAGCTATTGCAAGGGCCTTATTAAAAGATGCGCCCATTTTAATTTTAGATGAAGCGACTTCATCCTTGGACACTGAGTCAGAACGTTATATTCAAGTTGCCTTAGATGAATTAATAAAAACACGCACGACCTTGGTGATTGCACATCGCTTATCAACGGTTGAACATGCTAATAAAATTATTGTGATGGATGAGGGCCGGATTGCGGAAATAGGTAATCATCAAGAATTAATCGCAAATAATGGGCATTATGCCAAGCTCTATCGCATGCAATTTAAAGAAGCGCCGCTCTTGGGTGTGGTCAATGAAAATTAAGCAACCCAATTTTTGGTACGCAAAATCCTTGCATCCCTTGGCTTATTTCTTGTTACCTTTTTCATGCTTGTTTGGTTTTATCATTGCGATCAGACGTCGCTTTTATCAATCTCGTTTTTATAAAATACGAAAATTTGCAATGCCTCTTATTGTTGTTGGTAATATCACGATAGGCGGCACGGGTAAGACACCCTTTGTCATTTGGCTCGCTCATTTCCTGCGTGCTCAGGGTTATCAACCTGGTATTGTAAGCCGCGGTGTAGGTGGCCGGCAGCAAATCATGCCGCGGCAAGTATCAGTTGATGATAAAGTCGCGGAAGTCGGTGATGAAGCGCTGTTATTATTAGCCAATGCAAACTGTCCTGTGGTGATTGGTGTAGATCGAGTGAAAGCAGTTGAATATCTTTTACAACAGAATGCCTGTGATGTTGTTATCAGTGATGATGGTTTGCAACATTATCGATTAGCCCGTAGTTTTGAAATTGTCATGGTGGATGCCGAGCGGGGATTGGGTAATCAATGTTTATTGCCAGCCGGACCTTTGCGTGAGCCAGTGCATCGTTTAGATCAAGCCGATATGGTGATTTATACGGGAGGAGTATTCCCGCAGACAAATAGCGCTGCCTTTGCTATGACGCTCACACCAATGCATTGTATTTCTTTGAATGATGCTAAGCGCAGTATGACATTTGCAGAATTAAGGCAGCCTGTGCATGCTGTTGCAGGCATTGGTCATCCGCAACGTTTTTTTAGGGCTCTAAAACAAGCAGGATTGAAGATAGAAGAGCATGTATTTCCGGATCATCATTTATATCAGGCAGCGGATTTTGCTGGCCTGTCATCTTGTCCTATTTTAATGACAGAGAAAGATGCGGTTAAATGCCGTGATTTTTCTGATGAGCGTTTTTGGTATTCGGCGGTGAAAACGACGGTTGATGCGGGTGTAGAGCAAGTATTATTAAATAAATTACGCGAATGGAGTGAAGGAAATGAAAAATAAAATAGTGTTGGTTTTAATGGCTTGTTTATTGCTGTCAATGAATTTTGTTTTTGCTGCCAGTGATGCGAATAAAACTATTCCTGTTTATATGGAAAATACGAAAAATATTTCGGTCACAGAAAAGCAGCCAATGTTTAGTTTTCGTTTAAAGTCAAATCCGACAACGGGTTATTCTTGGTTTTTACGGGAATATAATGCGAATTTCATTACGCCAGTGAAGCATGATTTTCAAGCGCCAGAAAGAAAATTACCAGAAATAAAATTGATGGGCGCGTCGGGATATGAAACTTGGACCTTTCTTGTGAAGCCTGCTGCTTTTCAAGTGCCGCAGCAAATTAAAATTCGTTTGATTTATATGAGGCCTTGGGAGAGTGATGATAGTGCGAAGCAGGTGGTATTGAGTATTGCGACGGAGGGGAGGAAGGGGTGATTCGTGGCAGAGCGGCCCTCACCCCCTGCCCCTCTCCCCTCGCAAAAAGCGCTCCGGGAGAGGGGAGAGTTCTAAATTTTCCCCTCGGAATAGTAAAGGACTTTCCCCTCTCCCGGAGCGCTTTTTGCGAGGGGAGAAGGGAGAGTTCTAAATTTTCTCCTCGGAATAGTAAAGGACTTTCCCCTCTCCCGGAGCGCTTTTTGCGAGGGGAGAAGGGAGAGTTCTAAATTTTCTCCTCGAAATAGTAAAGGACTCTCCCCTCTCCCGGAGCGCTTTTTGCGAGGGGAGAGGGGCAGGGGGTGAGGGCTGTTGTTACCTACTTCGTCTCCTTCAACTTCCCATCTTCAAAAATCAAATGCAGCGGCGGATTCGTATTATAAATAAATTCAGTCACCTTAATATCAGCCGGTGGTTTTGAATCAGGCGGCGGTTGTTTAACAATGGTGACAGGTTTACCGCAAGCTTTTTCGACCTTATCTCGCGTATCACCTAGTTGAATTGAAATATTATTACAAATGCTGCTTTCACCCACACCAATGCCATTCACACTAATATTCATTGCCTTGCCATCTTTATCGAAGATCAAGGTGGTCTTAAGTGTGCCCTGTGTTGAATAAGCTGTACTGGTTGCAACAGTTTGTGGAACGAGATAAGTCCATTCTTGCGGTATATTAGCATCATCTTTTTTTGTCGATTCATTTTGACTATCAGGTTTACCGCATTGCTGTATGACTTGATCCATGCTATCACCTAGATCAAATTGATTGAAATTAGTCGGACATAATAGCGCAACACAAATAGATGGCGTGAGTAGATAGGCAGACAATGTCGGTATGATGAAGTATAAATATTTTTTCAGCATAGCTATTCCTTGTCTTCAGAATGTGAATTGCTTTCTTCAGTTTTTTTAATTTTGCGCCGCTGAAAAATGGATGTGCGTTTTTCTGCTTCTTCTGGCAGTGTGAGAATGCCATGATCTTGATGTAAGAATCCGCTTTTTGTCCAAGGTAGGCGTCGATAATAGGGAAGTGGTTCATCTGGATTAAAAAGGGGATATTTAATAATTTCAAAATAAGGTGAATAATCGAAATCTTTGGGCGTAAAAAGATGGGGATTACGTTGAAATATTTCAATGCCTTCCGCGGAATCCGTTTGAACAAAAGGTAGAATAGGAAATTGTACGGAAGAAAATGCTTCTGCAATTAATGAAGAACAAATACCACTTTCAGGCTCACCGGTTGAGGTGCGAAATAAACTAGAACCCCAGCGTCTTGGCAAGATAGTCCAAGGCAGCATAAATCTTGTTAAATCGAGTAATTGACGCATGTTGTAAGGTTGGCCCAAGGCTTTAATCGCGTAGTCGATAACGAGATGCATGTCCGAAGGTGTAATGCCTATCGGTCGGCAAATACGAATATGATGATGACGATATAAACTAAGCTGGCTCGCAATAGTACCCTTATCAATCATGTCCTCAATAATAAGTCGAGTATTGTCTTTGACATCAATATGCTGTCGAATTACGCGCTGTAATTCTTCATCTTCAAAATCGACTAGACGGCCAATATAAAGAGCAGCATGGGTCCAAGGACTTTGGGTAATGGTGCGAATGACGCTGCTGATGCGGCTGCGGCCTTCTATGAGTAGGACATCACCGGGACGAATTTCATATTTAAGACGATTAAAATCATAGGGTATGACACCGGGAAGCGGTGGTTCGTGAATTAACCAGTTAGTAAGCTTATTTCGTATCGCCTGATAGAAAAACATGCTGGCGTCCTTTTGAGCTTAATCTGGAAACTTCATTAACAGACTTTATCAGTTTATCATATTTCTCAAGTGGAAAAGAGAAAATGAGTTAAATCCTATTGTGTAATAAGGATTTTTTATGGGCTTACGAAAAGGGGTTCGTCGTTACGAAAGCGTCCGTTGTTGCGAAAGCGTCCGTTGTTGCGAGGAGGTTCGTCGTTACGCAGACGTTCGTCGTTGCGAGGAGTGCTTTTTACGACGAAGCAATCCAGGCTTCGACTTTTATCAAATATTGCTTTTTTATAAAAGTCGAAGCCTGGATTGCTTCGTCGTAAAAAGCACTCCTCGCAACGACGAACGTCTGCGCAACGACGAACCCTTCAATAACATGCAATGCCTCCGCTCATAAACTTTATGTCATATCGAATTAAATCTGCTTTGCCAATTCATCCGCATAACCGAGATAGCTTGCAGGTGTCAATTTTAATAATTCCTGCTTCACATTATCAGGCAAAGCTAATTCGCGAATAAATTCCTTAAGCATCTGTTGATCAATGCGCTTACCCCGAGTAAAGGCCTTTAATTTTTCATAAGGTTGTTCCAGATTATAACGGCGCATCACGGTTTGCACCGCTTCTGCTAATACTTCCCAATGTTGATTGAGATCAGCTTCAATCACAGCCTGATTCGCTTGTAATTTAGCAATACCTTTGCAAATGGATTGATAAGCAAGCATGCTATGCCCAAAAGCCACGCCAATATTACGCAACACAGTAGAATCAGATAGATCGCGTTGCCAGCGTGAAATGGGTAATTTTGCTGCCATGTGTTCAAACAAGGCATTGGCAATGCCAAGATTGCCTTCGCCATTTTCAAAATCAATGGGATTGACTTTATGCGGCATGGTGGAGGATCCCACTTCATTAGCAAGGGATTTCTGTGTGAAATAATTGATGGAAATATATCCCCAAATATCGCGGCAAAAATCAATGAGAATCGTATTGATGCGAATCATGATGGCAAATAATTCGGCGAGACAATCATGCGGTTCAATTTGTGTGGTGTAAGGATTCCAAGTTAAACCTAATTTACTCACGAATTTTTTACTGACATTCTGCCAATCTATTTCGGGATAGGTGATGGCAAGAGCATTATAATTCCCCGAGGCGCCATTCATTTTACCCAGTAATTCAGCCTCATTTAATTGCTTAATTTGTCTTTGTACGCGCGCAATGACATTGGCAATTTCCTTGCCGAGTGTGCTTGGTGTGGCAGCTTGACCATGGGTGCGTGCAAGCATAGCGAGCGTGGCATGTTCATGTGCAATTTTTTTCAATAAGGTGATCATGTCATTTAAAGCAGGCAGAATACATTGCTCGCGCGCACTTTGCAGCATGAGTCCATAGGCAAGATTATTAATATCTTCCGAGGTGCAGCCAAAGTGAATAAATTCACTGATGCTCTTTAATTCTGCATGATCAGCAATACATTCCTTAATATAATATTCAATTGCTTTCACATCATGATTGATACCAAATTCTATTTCTTTGACACGCGTTGCATCTTCCGAAGAAAAGTTGACGATGATGTCATTTAATAATTTTATTGCGTTTGAATTTAAGGGCGGCAGTTTGATAAATTCAATTAAGGTTTCCAACCAGCGAATTTCAATCGCAATGCGAAATTTCATTAAACCATATTCACTAAAAATAGGGCGTAATTGATTTACTTTTTCCTGGTAACGGCCGTCAAGCGGTGATAAAGCCATTAATGCATCCATCTCTAACTCCTAATAATTATTTCTCATTCAATCATACCACTGCCTAGGCAAATATCATCTTGATAAAAAACGACAGCCTGTCCTGGGGTAATAGCGCGTTGTGCTTGTTTAAATTTCACTTCATAGCAATCCTGATTCAGGCTGATTTCGCAAGCTTGATCTGTTTGGCGATATCTCGTCTTTGCCATGAGTTGCATGGGTAAATGGGGTGCATCATTAATCCAATGAATGTTTCGCACGGTCAAGTTTTGTTTAAATAAAGCAGGATGATCATTGCCTTGTGCGACAATTAAAATATTTTGCTTGATATTTTTTTCAACCACATACCAAGCCGCTTCTATTCGGCCTTTTTGTCCGCCTAGTTTTAAGCCCTGACGTTGACCGATGGTATAAAACATGAGGCCATCATGTTGACCGAGGATGTCACCATCAAGCGTTTCAATGCGGCCAGGTTGTGCAGCTAAATATTCATTTAAAAAAGTTTTGAATTTACGTTCGCCAATAAAACAAATGCCTGTGCTATCTTTTTTTGCATGATTGGCCAAGCCAATTTTCTTAGCGATGGCACGTACATCTTGTTTGGGTAATTCACCAATAGGAAAAAGACTATGCTTTAATTGTGCTTCTGTTAAAGCACTCAAAAAATAACTTTGATCTTTTTGGGGATCAAGGCCTTTTAATAAACGTGTCTGCTGTGAAGATCTTTCAATGCGTGCGTAGTGGCCTGTTGCGATAAAATCAGCGCCATGTTGTTTGGCATAATCGAGAAAGGCGCGAAATTTAATTTCTTTATTACATAGAATATCGGGATTGGGGGTATAACCTGCGCGATAGGCTTCAAGAAAATAAGTAAAAACATGCTGCCAATATTGATCAGCAAAATTGACTAGGTGTAATTTAATTTCTAATAAATCACAGACGGCTTGTGCATCGGCAATATCATTGGCGGCGGAACAATAAGTCTCAGTATCATCCCCTTCCCAGTTTTTCATGAAAACGCCTTCCACCCGATGACCGGCTTCTTTGAGTAAATAAGCAGCAACGGAAGAATCAACGCCTCCGGACATGCCAACGATTATATCAAGTGGGGAAGTTATCATGCAGGGCATTATAATCGAACTATTGTTTGCATTGAATACGCTTGTTACCATGGGCATCATTTCACAAAAGGATTTTACCATGACTTATCAACATATTACGCCGCCCGCTTCGGGCCGGAAAATTTCAGTGAATGCTACCAATCGTAGTCTAAATGTCCCCGATCAGCCCATTATTCCCTTTATAGAAGGCGATGGCATTGGCGTTGACATTACGCCAGTGATGCAGCATGTGGTGAATGCAGCGGTCGAAAAAGCCTATGGCGGGCAGCGCGCCATTCATTGGATGGAAATATATGCAGGAGAAAAAGCAGTCAAACTCTATGGCGATAACACTTGGCTGCCCAAGGAAACGATTGAAGCCGTACGTGAATTTGTCGTGTCGATTAAGGGGCCATTAACGACGCCAGTTGGCGGCGGTATTCGTTCATTGAATGTGACCTTGCGCCAGGATTTGGATTTATATGTTTGTTTGCGGCCAGTGCGTTATTTTGCAGGTGTGCCTAGTCCGGTAAAAGAACCTTGGAATACGAATATGGTTATTTTCCGCGAAAATTCTGAAGATATTTACGCGGGTATTGAATGGCCGGCAGATAGCAATGAAGCCAAAGAAGTCATTCAATTTTTACAAAATAATATGAAAGTGAAAAAGATACGCTTTCCTAGTCATTGCGGTATCGGGATTAAACCAGTGTCACAAGAGGGAACAGCACGTTTGGTGCGCAAGGCAATTCAGTATGCTATCGATCATCAAAAAGATTCTGTCACCCTCGTGCATAAGGGCAATATCATGAAATTCACAGAAGGCGGCTTTCGTGATTGGGGCTATGAAGTGGCGCGCACTGAATTTGGCGCAAAACCCTTGGATGGCGGTTCCTGGCAAGTGATGAAAAATCCAGAAACGGGGAAGGATATTATTATTAAAGATGTGATTGCCGATGCCTTTTTGCAGCAAATTTTACTGCGCCCCATCGATTATAGTGTCATTGCCACTTTAAATTTGAATGGCGATTATATTTCTGATGCTTTGGCTGCACAGGTGGGTGGTATTGGTATTGCACCGGGCGCGAACATGAGTGACAACATTGCCATGTTTGAAGCGACACATGGTACGGCGCCCAAATATGCAGGGCAGAATAAAGTAAATCCTGGGTCGCTCATTTTATCGGCTGAAATGATGTTGAGGCATATGGGCTGGCATGAGGCGGCTGATTTAATTATTCGAGGCATGGAGGGGGCTATCTCGGCAAAAACAGTGACTTATGATTTTGCGAGGTTGATGAGTGATGCTAAGGAAGTGAGTTCGTCGGGGTTTGGGGAGGCGATGGTTAGGCATATGTGAATTGATGGCGGCCCTCACCCCCTGCCCCTCTCCCCTCGCAAAAAGCGCTCCGGGAGAGGGGAGAGCTCTAAATTTTCCCCTCGGAATAGTAAAGAACTCTCCCCTCTCCCGGAGCGCTTTTTGCGAGGGGAGAGGGGCAGGGGGTGAGGGTTTGACCCCGCAGAGAAATTGATCTTACATTGACCATTCAACCGTAATAGTGTACAATTTCTGCATATTTTTATCCCAGCTATCCCTCTAATTATAGATGTAATTTACGGGTTCAAAATATATATTTTCCAACTAAGGAAAATGGGGTTTTTGTCGTCTATATAACAGGTATGAAAGCATGAAAAGTGAGGAAAACAGAGAATATTCAAATTGGTTAGTGGAAAATGCAGCCTCGTTAGAGAGGCCGGCCCTATACCAAGTTGTTGTACATAATGATGATTTTACTCCATTGGCCTTTGTCGTCAGTGTATTAGAAAAGTACTTTTATTTGGATAGACGTCAAGCGGTGGCAAGGGCAATGGATGCACATGTAGAAGGAATGGCGATTTGCGGCGTATTTAGTAAAGATTTTGCCGAATCCAAGGTGCAGCAAGTTTTGGATTTTGCAAGAGGGAACGATCACCCACTTTTCTGCAGTATGGAGGCTGCATAAGTTATAATAAGAAGTGAAACAGGAGTATATAACGAGGAGGAAACAGCAATGCTGGATAAAGAACTCGAATATACACTCAATGTAGCGTTTAAAGAGGCGCGTACGAGGCGGCATGAATTTGTGACAGTAGAACACCTCTTGCTTGCGCTATTAGACAATGTTTCAGCTTTGGAAGTACTCAAAGCCTGCGGTGCAAACATCAGCCGTCTGCGCTCTAATCTCGCTGAATTTATTGATCGCACTACGCCTGTTATTCCACTCAATGTGCATGATAGAGATACACAACCCACGCTAGGCTTTCAACGCGTGATTCAACGCGCTGTGTTTCAAGTGCAATCTGCTGGTAAAACAGAAGTCTCTGGCGCCAATGTCTTGGCAGCCATCTTCAGTGAACAAGAAAGTCAAAGTGTCTATTTTATCCGACAAGAAAGTATTAGCCGTCTTGATGTCGTTAATTATATTGCACATGGTACGGCCAAACCCAAATCAACATCACAGGACCATGCCTTCAATCAATTTTCTTCTTCTGAAGAAATGGAAAATGGGAGTGAAGAAAATGGCAGCAGTCCATTGGAACTCTATACCACGAATTTAAATGTACGTGCAAAAATGGGTTTGATTGATCCCTTGATTGGTCGCGAAGAAGAAATTGAACGTACAATCCAAGTATTATGTCGTCGACGTAAAAATAATCCTCTGTTAGTCGGTGAAGCGGGTGTGGGTAAAACGGCCATTGCCGAAGGTTTAGCACGTTTGATTCTTGAAAAAACCGTGCCCAGTATTTTACATGAAAGTGTGATTTATTCCCTGGATTTAGGCAGTTTATTGGCGGGCACAAAGTATCGCGGCGATTTTGAAAAGCGTCTGAAAAGTGTTTTACATCAATTAAAAGAACAAAAAGGCGCGATTTTATTTATTGATGAAATCCATACCATCATTGGTGCAGGTGCAGCATCAGGTGGTTTGATGGATGTGTCTAATTTGATAAAACCTTTATTAGCATCAGGCGAATTAACTTGTATTGGCTCGACGACTTATAAAGAATATCGATCTGTTTTTGAAAAAGATCATGCCTTGGATAGACGTTTTCAAAAAATTGATGTGAAAGAACCTACGATTGAACAAACCATCGAAATATTAAAAGGTTTGCGCGGCAGATTGGAAGCGCATCATAGTTTGGAATATACCAATGAGGCGCTGGATGCTGCGGCACGATTATCAGCGAGATATATTAGTGATAGACATTTGCCAGACAAGGCCATTGATTTGGTCGATGAAGTCGGTGCTTATCAATATTTATTACCAGAAGCTAATCGTAAAAAATTAATTGAGGTGGCTGACATTGAAAAAATGGTAGCGAAAATTGCGCGTGTGCCTGAACGTAATGTTTCATCTTCAGATCGTGAAGTCTTAAAAAATTTAGTGCGTAATTTGAAGATGATGATCTTTGGTCAAGATCAATCGATTGAAACCTTGGGTGCTGCTGTCAAATTAGCGCGTTCAGGTTTACGTGATCCCAATAAACCCATCGGTTCATTTTTATTTATTGGACCAACAGGCGTGGGTAAGACTGAGGTTTGTAAGCAATTAGCAAGTATTTTAGGCGTAGAATTAATTCGTTTTGATATGTCTGAATATATGGAACGTCATTCTGTCTCACGTTTAATTGGCGCACCGCCTGGCTATGTGGGCTATGATGAAGGGGGTTTATTGACGGAAGCTGTGAATAAAACACCGCATTCTATCGTTTTATTAGATGAAATCGAAAAGGCGCATCCCGATGTTTATAATTTATTATTACAAATTATGGATCATGGAACGCTCACTGATATGAATGGCCGTAAGACTGATTTTCGTCACACGGTGTTAATCATGACATCGAATGCGGGTGCGGATATTGCAGATAAATCGAATATTGGATTTACCACAGAAGATGCGGCAAGTGATGTCATGGTCGCCGTGCAACACGTGTTTTCACCCGAATTTCGTAATCGCCTAGATGCGATTATTCAATTTAGCGCGCTTGATATGAAAACGATTTTATCGGTGGTCGATAAATTTATTGCTGAATTAGAAAATCAATTAGAAGCGCGTCATGTGATTTTAGAAGTGGATGAAGAAGCGCGCGCTTGGTTGGGAAAGAATGGTTACGATAAAAAAATGGGCGCAAGACCGATGGCGCGATTGATTCAAGAGCAAATTAAAAAACCTTTGGCAGAAGAATTGTTATTTGGCAAATTGAGTACGGGTGGTCATGTCAAGGTGACGATTGATAAGGGGAAGATTAAATTTTTGATTGAAGATATGCTGGATACCGCGGTGACTAAGGCTTGATAATCAGCTAGTTAAGATAAATGGCCAATTTGACAAAAACTGGCCATTTTGCTATAATTGCGCGATATTATACAAAAATAGAGACGAGGTGTTGTGTCGATGCGCGCAAATCAATTACTCTCGGTGAAGTCAGCAGAAGATTTTATTCATCGTATCATCTTTCTTAGGGATCAAGAGACGATAGACAATGTATATGAATTAATACGCGGGCTGAAGTCCTTTACATCAATGCAATGGTTTCAGCTTGTTCATTGGGCTATCAAAAATAGAAATTTTTCTATTTTTTCTTATTTGTATGACGGTGTCAGCACTCGATTTATTTGTAATAGAAAATGGTTTGATGATATCACTTTCTTACATCTAGCCGTAGAATCCGCAATCGAACATCGCACTGATGCAGTTGATGATTTTGTTGCATTCTTATTAAAACAAGGTGCTAAGCAAATACCAGATAAAAATGGTGAGTATCCCATACAGCTTGCTTATCAAGCTAAGCATATTCTTCTATTTGATGCCATGCTCAAAGCGATGCTGGAAGATGAAAAACAACTTGTATTACTGCTTAATAAGCAAATAAATCTTCCAGGATTTCATCTTTCGAAATACCGCGATCAGGAGAATGCTTTATTAATTTTGAATAATATACCAGCTTGTGTACTGGTGCTGACAGCAGCGAGATGTGGTGATCTTGATCTACTAAAATACGCGGCTAGAATGGGATGGTCATTACGTGTGGTTAATCAAGATCGCTACTCTCACTCTCCTGTGGAGCTGGCAGCTCAGAATGGTCATCTTGACGTTGTAAAGTGGTTGATTGAAGAGCAGGGATTGTCATTAAAAGGGGATAAGCATCGAGCTGGTTTGATCTATTATGCTGCCACAAATGCTCAAACAAAAGTACTTGAATGGATGCTGAGTCGAGACGATTCATTGATTAAGTCAGATGTTGAGTTTATTAACTTGCGATTTAGAGGCAGGGTCTGGAAGACGCCAGGGAAATTTGCTGTGGAGACAAGCCATTTCTTAATTTCTCTGCCATATCTATTTGAAATTTTTGCTTTGATGGGTGAAAATGCAAAGCTTTATAGTTTGATAAGGTATCGTTATCAGTCGATGAATGAAGAAGAAAAAACGGCAATCCATCAAATCTATGAAAATAAAATCACTGAATTAGTAGAAAAGAAGAATGATGAAGATGAAGCGATATTAAAAGAATTCACTGAAAGTTATATTGCACTACAACCCCTAAGAGCCACGCAATTTGTAGCCGATGTCTACAGTCAATATGCAACAAAGGAAAATCAATATCATGCCAAAGTTATTTCGCATTGCCTATTAATGATGGAAAAAGGCGTGACTGAAGAAGTCAAAAAGTTAGCTAGAGTAGTACTGGCTGATTTTGTATTTAATCGTGGTAATGAAACTGAAAAAGATAGTCCCTTGGCGCACGACAATATTGAATATTTGAGTATGAGGCGCAAGGGAGCAGATTCTTCTATCATTGGTCGTGCGATCCAAGCTTTTTATTGGCTGCAAGATATTGAAGGTGATAGTCTGGCGCTCCTGTTAAAAAAGCAAATACACGCTATCCTGTCATTTCAGGATATGACAAATACGGGCTGTTCTGAAGTGGATTGGGATCCCTTGGTGAGAGAGTATTATACGGCTTATTTGATATATAAATCTTGTCCGATGAATCAGCATATTAGTACGCTGCTAAATTTCACGCATGAAAAGGGAAATAGAGAATTAGCGGAAGAAAAGAAAAAGTTGGAAGAGGAAAGGAAAGCTCTGGAGATAGAAAAGACTTTGAGCAAGGAGACAGATCAGAAGGGGCGGGGTTTTGATCCGCGGCAGTTTGGCTCTTCTGGTGGAGTTGTGACAGAGACGACGCAGAGTGTGTCGGGGTATGAATTACGTTATGGTAAAGGTGGGAGTGGTAGCTGATTAGTGTGAATAGGTCCGTCGTTGCGGAAGCGCCCGTCGTTGCGAGGAGTGCTTTTTACGACGAAGCAATCCAGGCTTCGACTTTTGTCAAATATTGCTTTTTTATAAAAGTCGAAGCCTGGATTGCTTCGTCGTAAAAAGCACTCCTCGCAACGACGGGCGCCTCCACAACGACGAACGCTTCCGCAACGACGAACACCGCTGCAAAGACAAACATATGTGTCTACTTCCTATCCCCAAACAATCGCAGCAAATTCAAAAATAAATTAATGAAATCCAAATACAAGGCCAAAGCACCTTGAATCGTAAGTTTTCTTAATTCATCAGCAGAAGCACCTGGCGTATTAAAATTTTTAATTTTTTGCGTGTCATAAGCAGTTAAGCCTGCAAAAATTAAAATGCCTAGCGTGTTGATTGTCAGAGAAACAGCCGTGGTTTGGATGGAAGGAAAAATCATGGCAACGAGCATAAAACCAATTAAACCAAATAAACCCGTCATGCAAAAAGAACCCACTGGCCCCAAGTCACGTTTGGTCGCATAGCCAAATAAACTTAAGCCAGTAAAAGCAAAGGCGGTGATGAAAAATACTTGGCTAATGCTTTGTGCTGTATAGACTAAAAAGATCACTGAAAAAGTAATGCCTGTCAGTGCAGTATAAAGTACATAAATGCTGGCAGAGATGGCTGTACTCATGCGGTTAATGGCGGCTGATAAGACAATGACGGCGCCTAATTGCAAGATGATGAGGCCAATCATGATGAAGGTATGAGAGAGTAAATAGTTGATGAAGGGAGGTGTGTTTGCGACTTGATAGGCAACGGAGCCGCTGATCACCAAGCCAATCATCATCCACAAATAGACTCTGCTCATGAAGCTCGCATTGGATAAGCTCGCATCTCTGCCGCGTGTCACGACTGTTTGATTATTCCATTGTGAATTCATAGAAGCCTCTCGTGATAGTTAATAAATGAATATTTATTCTGCTTTTTTCTCAACCGGTTTACCACCACCGCCTTCTTTGTGACGGAAGGTAATACGGCCTTTGGACAAGTCATAAGGCGTCATTTCGACGGTCACTTTGTCGCCTTTTAAAATACGAATATAGTTTTTACGCATTTTGCCAGAAATATGGGCAAGAACGATATGACCATTTTCTAATTGTACGCGAAACATCGTATTGGGGAGGGTATCAATGACACTACCTTCCATTTCAATCTGTTCTTCTTTTGCCATGGGTCTCCATCTCAGTTTAATTATGTTAAGGTGTTCGCAATTATATCCTATTTCGTCTCAGTTGCTAATTTCTTTTCCATGGCCAAATTATCCAAGTATTTATCTGCATCCAGTGCTGCCATACAACCCGTTCCTGCTGCCGTGATGGCTTGCCGATAAGTAGGATCAGATACGTCACCCGCTGCAAATACGCCAGGAATATTGGTTGCCGTTGCATTTTGCAAGGCACCACTTTTGACTTGCAAATAACCGGTTGCATCCATGTCTAATTGACCAGCAAAAATATCGGTATTTGGTTTATGACCAATAGCGATAAAGACGCCTGTTGCATCAAGCTCAGTTTTTTCGCCCGTTTCCTTGTTCTTCAAGCGAATACCAGTGACACCTTGTTCATTACCCAGAATTTCATCCACTTCACTATTCCAAGCAATATCAATTTTACCAGTCGCTGTTTTTTTCTGTTCAAGATGATCAATCATAATTTTTTCTGCACGGAATTTATCACGTCGATGAACCAAGGTGACATGTGAGGCTAGATTAGCTAAATAAAGCGTTTCTTCCACGGCCGTATTGCCACCGCCTACGACCACGACTTTTTGATTACGATAAAAAAAGCCATCGCAAGTCGCGCAAGCTGAAACACCTTTGCCTTTAAAGGCTTCTTCTGAAGCTAGGCCTAGGTATTTGGCGCTAGCACCCGTTGCAATAATGAGGGCATCGCAGGTGTAAGTATGTTCGCCTTTTAAAACAAAAGGCCTTTGTTTTAAATCGGCCGAAGTGATTTCGTCAAAAACCACTTCAGTATTAAAGCGTTCTGCGTGACTCTTCATGCTTTCCATTAAGTCTGGGCCTTGTAATCCTTCTACACCGCCTGGCCAATTATCGACATCAGTGGTCAAGCTTAATTGGCCGCCAGGGATCAAACCCGTCAACAAAAGCGGTTTTAAATTAGCACGTGCTGCATAGACCGCGGCCGTCCAGCCAGCGGGGCCTGCGCCTAAAATAATAAGACGATGATGTTTTATAGTCATAGTTGTTTGCTTCTCAAGAATATTTTTGCCTAGGTCATATAGGACGTTATATAGTACGGAAAGGAGTTTAATGGGTAAACAGATACTTTATGAAAAATCGTTATAAACAGGCAATTGATAATAAAAAACGCAGACCCTTATCGGTGCAGATGCGCCATCGCTTGCGTGAAGGCATATTTTTGGTCGCAATCGCATGCGCTGTTTTTTTACTCGTTTCATTTATCACCTATCATGTTGATGATCCAGGATGGTCGAGTACGGGCCTTGAGGGCAAGGTCAAAAATGGCTGTGGACGCTTTGGTTCTTGGACAGCAGATATTTTCTTATCGCTATTTGGTTTGGTCGCCTATCTTTTGCCGCCCTTAATTGTCTTATCGAGTTGGTTATGGATGCGTGAGCAGGAAATCACAAAGTCGCCAAGAGAATGGATTTTTAAATGTCTTGGATGGATTTTTTTGATTTGCAGCATGTGCGGCTTGGTCAGCTTTTATTGGCATACTAAATCACATTTACCCGTTGAATCTGGCGGTATTATTGGCGGCATATTGGGTGATAGTTTGCGGCTTGTGTTAAATAAAATTGGCAGCACTTTGCTATTCATTACGACATTATTGTGCGGTATTACTTTGGTCACGGGCTTATCTTGGCTGGGATTAATCGATATTGTAAAAGAATATTTAGCTAAGGCTTGGGCTAATCTGCTTGCATGGAAGGCGCGTAGAGCCGCTCTAAAACCAGTAAAAAAAGCTGAACCCATCATGCAAAATAAGCGGCGCACGGTGTTAGAAGAACCGATGATGTTGGCACCCTTGCCTGCTGCACCGATTATTAGTAAGCCGCCGGTGATTAGCAAAATCGAACAAATACGTGAAAAAAAGAAAATTGAAATTGATAGCAGTATTAAAATGACGCCGGGTAGTTTGCCGCCCTTGAGCTTATTAAGTCCGCCATCACCTGCGGCAGAAAAAGCATTTTCAAATATTTCCTTAGAAGAATTATCACAATTGGTTGAGCAGCGATTATCTGATTTTGGTGTAGAAGCTAAAGTAGTTGCAGTGCATCCTGGGCCTGTCATTACTCGTTTTGAATTAGATTTAGCGCCAGGTATTAAGGTCAGTAAAATCGTTGGGCTTGCCAAAGATATTGCACGTTCTCTATCAACAGTGAGTGTGCGCATTGTCGAAGTGATTCCTGGTAAATCAGTTATTGGCTTGGAAATTCCCAATGAAAATCGTGAATTGGTCACTCTGCGTGAAATGTTTGAATCACAACGTTATACGCAATCACGTTCGCCAGTGAGTTTAGTATTGGGCAAGGATATTTCCGGTAATCCGGTCGTTGTTGATTTGATGAAAATGCCGCATTTATTAGTTGCCGGTACCACGGGTTCAGGAAAATCGGTGAGTTTAAATGCCATGGTCTTGAGCATGTTATACAAGTCAACACCGGAACAATTGCGTCTCATCTTGATTGATCCAAAAATGCTGGAATTATCCGTCTATGATGGTATTCCCCATTTATTGACGCCGGTCATTACGGATATGAAAGATGCGGCGAATGCTTTGCGTTGGTGTGTGGCGGAGATGGATAAGCGTTATCGGCTAATGGCATCTCTCGGCGTGCGTAACCTTGCAGGTTACAATCAAAAAGTGAGTGATGCGATTAAACAAGGTCAGCCCTTACTCATGCCAGGTGCCTTAGTTACTGATGAAGAATCTGCAAAAATGCAATTGCAAGCCTTGCCGCTCATTGTGGTTATTGCCGATGAATTGGCTGACATGATGATGGTGGTGGGTAAAAAGGTTGAAGATTTGATTGCACGCATTGCACAAAAAGCGCGTGCTGCGGGTATCCATTTAATTCTTGCAACACAAAGACCATCAGTTGATGTAATCACGGGTTTAATTAAAGCAAATATTCCGACACGCATTGCCTTTCAAGTATCATCGAGAATTGATTCACGCACTATTTTGGATCAACAAGGTGCGGAACAATTATTAGGACATGGCGATATGCTTTATTTACCGCCAGGTGCGGGTGTGCCGAGTCGTGTGCATGGTGCCTATGTGGCCGATGAAGAAGTGCATCGTGTTGTTGCTGCCTGGCGAAGCGCTGGTCAACCTGAGTATATTTATGAAGTGACCGATGAAATCGGTGAAACAGGGGCAGGTGATGGCGCAGGTGGTGAGCATGATCCCTTGTATGATGATGCCGTGCGTATTGTGACAGAAAGCCGTCGTGCGTCGATTTCATTGGTGCAGAGACGTTTGCGGATTGGTTATAACCGCGCAGCACGGATGATGGAGGACATGGAAGTGGCGGGTGTGGTGAGTTCGATGGATAATAGTGGATCGCGTGAGGTGTTGGCAGCGCCACCGGCGTAAAAAGCACCCTCACCCCCTGCCCCTCTCCCCTCGCAAAAAGCGCTCCGGGAGAGGGGAGAGTTCTAAATTTTCTCTTCGAAATAACTTAAGGACGCTCCCCTCTCCCGGAGCGCTTTTTGCGAGGGGAGAGGGGCAGGGGGTGAGGGCCGCCGTCTCCAAGGCTATCAACAATAACAGAAAATAACTTAAGGTAATCCCATGAAAAAAAACTCTCTCAGCATTTTTATTTCTTTCATCACTTTTATTTTTCTCAACCTCGCCCATGCACAAACACCCGCAGCCGATTTATCCCGCTTATTAAACACCGTCCAAAGTATGCAAGCGAATTTTAATCAAACTATTTATGATAATCGTGGTAAGGCTATCCAACAAGCCAATGGACGGGTTGCCTTTCAAAGGCCAGGTCGTTTTCGTTGGCAGGTGATTAAACCCATTCCGCAATTGATTGTCGCTAATCAAACAAAATTATGGATTTATGATCCTGATCTCGAACAAGTGACCATACGCTCATTGAAGCAAGGCACAGGCGATGCGCCCGCCTTGTTGCTAAGTCATGATGCGACTACAGTCATGCAAAATTACACAGTAAAAAACTTGCCTAATACTGCGCCTGCTTGGCAATGGTTTGAATTGATCCCAAAAAATTCCGATAATTTTTCTGCAATTCAAATGGGTTTTTATCATGGTCAAATCAATGAAATGCGATTGCAGGATAAATTAGGACATACCACGCGTATTCGTTTTTTGCAGGCGCATTTTAATCTTAATTTATCTCCCGCCTTATTTATTTTCGTGCCGCCTGCACATGTGGATGTGATCAATGAAGGACGGTGAGAAAGCTTTATATCAACCGTTGGCGACGCGCATGCGTCCCGCCAATATTCGAGAATTTATTGGACAAGCGCATTTACTGGGTGAAGGTAAACCCTTGCGCCGTGCCATTGAACAAGGAATTTTACATTCCATGATTTTGTGGGGGCCGCCTGGTGTGGGTAAAACAACGCTCGCACAATTGATTGCCGCACAAGCGCGCGCTCGTTTTGAACGCTTATCTGCCGTTTTCTCTGGTGTTAAAGATATTCGTAAAGTAGTGGAAGAAGCCAAAGAAGCACGAGATGTAAAACAGCAGTCAACAATTTTATTTGTCGATGAAGTTCATCGTTTTAATAAGGCGCAACAAGATGTATTACTGCCCTTTGTGGAAGAAGGTATTTTTATTTTAATTGGTGCAACCACAGAAAATCCTTCTTTTGAATTGAATAATGCCTTATTGTCGCGCACGCGTGTCTATGTCCTTAAACAATTAACAGAAGAAGATTTATTGGCAGTATTAAAATCTGCCTTGCATGATCGAGAGCGCGGTCTAGGACAATTAGCTATCCATATTAGTGATGAATTGCAACTAGCCATGGTAAGAACAGCCGATGGTGATGCGCGTCAAGTATTAAATTTACTGGAAATTATGGCGGATTTGGCGCAAGAAAATGAAAAGGGTATGACTGTCACGCCGCAATTATTAGAAGAAGTCATGCAAACGAATTTGCGCCGCTTTGATAAGCAAGGCGAAGCTTTTTATGATCATATTTCAGCCCTGCATAAATCAGTGCGAGGTTCTTCGCCAGATGCTGCGCTTTATTGGCTATGCCGAATGTTGGATGGCGGCTGTGATCCCTTATATATTGCGCGGCGTGTGGTTCGTATGGCGAGTGAAGATATTGGGCTTGCTGATCCCAGAGCATTAACTTTAGCGCTTGAAGCTTGCGAAGTTTATGAGCGATTGGGATCTCCTGAAGGTGAATTAACATTGGCGCAAGCTGTGGTTTATATGGCTTGTGCGCCCAAAAGTAATGCTGTTTATACGGCATTTAATGCAGCGATGCAGGCTGCGCGTCAACATGGTTCCTTAGAAGTACCGCTCCATTTGCGTAATGCACCGACTCAATTAATGAAATCCTTGGATTATGGCAGGGCATATCGCTATGCCCATGATGAGCCTGATGCTTATGCGGCGGGTGAATGCTATCTGCCTGAAAAAATCAGCAAACAGGTTTATTACTCGCCAGTTGCGCGCGGTTTAGAAATAAAAATTAAAGAACGATTAGCTTATTTGCGCGAATTAGATAGAAAAGAACGAAAATAAATTATTTTTTTAAAATTTAAGACATTCTTAAGTATTTTTTATTATCTTATCTGAATGATAAAAACAATTACATTGATAAGGATAATTACATGGAAGCTCGTCGTGTTAAAGATTTAGCAAGCAGTTTATCGGGAGGAATACAATTATTATTCACAGATTTTGCATTGAGTAGTATTGCTGCAAAATTGGAATCTTTTTATTCTTTTACTGTGTTAGAAAGCTTGCTTAAGGAACAATCAGTCTATGAAGTGATGGCTTCCACAGATAATTTACTACCACTCTTGAATTTTTTATATGCTCGAAGAAAATTAATTCTTCATACTGATGCTGATTATTGCCATTCACCTAATTCTAATATTAATCGTGCTTGTGAATCGGTCGCTCTTAGTTTGTCATCTGTTTATCAGGATAGTTCTATTTTTAATTTGCTCGCATTGGTTGATAAAGATTCTAAAATACCACCTGATGCTAAATGGCATGAATATATTGTTAGTGACAAAGGTAGTTTGATTCCTGTGATAGAAACATTGACATTGGAAGAGAATAATACTTGGTTTAAAACACAGAGCGGCACTTTATTCTGGCGGTCAGCTACGGGCTTAAACGAATTGTCCGAGAACGAGACTAATCGTTTGGCTAATCATTGTAAACATGTTAAATCCTATTGTTCCAGTATGCAAATGGCGGATGATAGTGGATTTGCCTCATGTAAGGATGAGTTACGTAAAAAATTTCGTTTTTTGCAGTATCCGATATTGGATTTAACTTATGGGGATAAGAATAATCAGCAATTAATAAATAAGATTTGTGCCAAGCATACTGATCTAGATGGATTAATGACAATTCTGGTAAAGGCAGGTTTTACTGGAGTAGAGGGACAGAAAATCTTCGATTGTATGAGTAAGGCAACATTATATCGCTTAGTCTTAGGTAGTTTACTTACTGTCGATAAATATGATAGCAGTGCCGATGTAGAACTTGCATTTCGTAATAAACTCCGTGAACTTGTACCGGCGGCAATTGCCTATGATGAAGCTAAGGCACGTTTACTTTTTATATGCCTAGCACACATTTATATTTCTTATCGGAGTACAGCCGCTGATTATACTTCATCAGTGGGATATTATTTAGGCTCCATATTGCCATGGAGTTCCACTCATACCAAAGAAAGTAAACTTGAATCGATTGATGTATTGCAAAATTATTTACTTAGCGATCATCCCTTGCATGATTTTGAAGAATATTTGAAAGTGAATGACTTGCATACCAAACACTGGAAACCTTTGACGGATACTTCCTATGTTGGCCAGCAAAGCGTCTTATCTCTATTAACTAATTTGATTATAGAAACAGGTAAAATAATTAGAACGCATCATTTGGCACAAGTTAGACCTAAAGGCTAAACATCAATATAAAGATTAGTATAAAACGCCACCGTCACATCTGAAGTAAGAAATTGAATGATATACCAGGCGATGGCTGCAACGCAGCCAGACGCTGGAATAGTAAGTATCCACGCCCACACAATATTTTTTGCGACTCCCCAACGGACGGCGGAAAAGCCATTAACCGAACCAACGCCTGTGATAGCACCGGTGACAGTATGGGTGGTAGAAACGGGAATACCGAGAGAAGTGGCAAGCGCTAGGGTGAGAGCGCTGGCCGTGTCAGAACAAAAACCGCTAACAGGTTTTAATTTTGTGATTTTCATCCCCATAGTTCTTACAATACGCCAACCGCCAAAGCAAGTACCCAGTGCAATTACAAAATTACAAAGAACGACGACCCAAAAGGGAATATAGAATTGATTGCCTATCATGTGGGAAGAGTAAAGTAGGATAGCGATAATGCCCATGGTTTTTTGTGCATCATTACTGCCATGACCAAGACTGATAAAGGCAGAAGAAAGAAATTGCAATCGGCGAAACCAACCTTGCACTTTTTGTGGTGTTGAATAGAAAAAAAGGCGGCTGGTGATCACCATGAGAATCATACCCATGACCATGCCTAACAAGGGTGAGATAACAATAGCAGCAAGGACCTTGGAAATGCCTATCCATTTGAGGGGATGAAAGCCAGCGTGGGCAATGCTCGCACCCAGTAAACCGCCGATTAATGCATGGGATGAACTAGAAGGCAAACCATAATACCAGGTAATCAAATTCCAAAAAATGGCGCCTAATAGGGTTGCAAGAATCAGCTGTGTGGTAATGATGCTGGGATCAACCAAGCCGGTGCTAATGGTTGTTGCTACATGGACACCAAAAAATAAAAAAGCGACAAAGTTAAAAAAAGCAGCCCATACAACAGCCCAGTGGGGTTTGAGTACGCGCGTTGATACCATGGCTGCAATCGAATTAGCCGCATCATGAAAGCCATTTAAAAAATCAAAAAGCAAGGCTAGGGTGATGGTAATGATGACGATAGTTAAAGACGATTCCATATTAAGAATACTCGAGTATGATGCCTTTTATGAGGTTAGCAACATCTTGACAGCGATTAATGACTAGCTTGGTGTGTGCGTAAATTTCTTTGATTTTAAAAAATTGTTTGAAGTCTTGCTCATCCATAAACAATTTTTTTTCACCAGCCAATACGACTTGATGCGCCTTACTTTCTACGCGATCAATTTCATTGCAATGCTCAAAGATGTTAGATGAATTTTTTAATGAATGTAAGCAATAAATAGAAGCTTTAAGATGACGCGCAGCTTCGGTGCTTAATTTAGCCAGTAAAATTGTTTCCTCTGGCACAGTCGTTAATTGATAGAAAGGAAAACGTTGAGCAATTCGATTAATGAGATCGATGATATCATCAAGCGTGCTCGTCAATTGATGGATGTCATAGCGATCAAAGGGTGTAATAAATGTTTTGTGTAATAATTCAAAGGTGGTATAAGCAATTTGATCAGCTTCTTCCTCATGTTGGGCAATAGCATCTACATGGGATTGTTGATTAGGCAAATCTTGTAATAAATTAGCAAATTCAACCGCTGCTAATTCAAGCTTATCAGCTGCTTTTTGGAAAAGCTGAAAAAATCCATCTTGTCGCGGTAGTAAACGTTTCAGCATGCTCATGTCCACTATTGGAAGGTTAACGAATGCTCATTCTAAGCATGATATTTGGGAAATGCCACATCGAATTGCAATCCATAGCCATGAGGTGGTGTGCCAAGGTGGATTGTAGCATGATGAAGCGCTGCAATTTGACTGACAATAGCGAGTCCTAAGCCGCTACCAGAGGCTTTTGTACCCAAGACTCTATAAAAGCGTTCAAAGACTCGCTCGCGTAATTCGGTGGGAATGCCGCCGCCGGTATCTGCCACCCGAAAAATAATTTGGGAATTGGTTTCAATGATCCTCACGCTGACTTCTCCTTGGGGAGGGGTATAACGGATGGCATTATCAACGATATTGCGTATGAGTATACCTATTACTGTATCATTTCCTACAATAATTGCTCTCTTGGGCGCTGGCGCTAATTCAATGTCTATATTTCTTTCTATGGCATGCGGGGCAATATAGGCCATGATTTCAGTGGTCAATTTGTGTAAGTCAAAGGGTTTAATATCAGTTAAAGTTTCTTCTTCGCCCAGACGGCTCAAGGTGAGTAATTGAGCAACAACATGTGAACTGCGGTCAACGCTTTCAATCACTTTTTGTAATGCTCGATTGCGATCTGCTTCATTATCAGATTTAAGCGCAACTTGTAAATGTGTTTTTAATGCGGCAAGTGGCGTGCGTAATTCATGAGCTGCGTCTGCTGAAAAGCGTTTATTGCGTTCGAAGGCAAGTTTTAAGCGAACGAACAATTGATTTAATTCGCCAACCAAGGGTTTTATTTCAGCAGGAATTTCTGTTAATTGGACAGGCTCAAGGAAGGTTGAGGCACGATTGGAAATTTCTCCTGTTACGCGGGTGATAGAGCGCAATGCGAGGCTAATAATAAACCAGACTAATAAGCCAAAAACAGGGTAGGTAATGAGTAAAATGTTGGCATTATTGCGGGCAATATCATCGGCTAGCTCACGTCGTATGTTGTATAACTCAGCGACAACGACTTTTATATGTGTTTTTTCGTCATAGGTTGTATAGGTACGCCAATCTCGTTTATCTATGCTTTGGTTATAAAAACCAAGAGGAGAATTTTTTAATACGATGTGCGATTGGGGTATGGAATTAAGAAGCAGAGTGCCATTCTCATTCCAAACTTGGAATAAAAATTTTTGCCTAGTGAGGGGCTGCTTTTCACGTAAGTAAGTAATGATTTCTGCCCTGACCTTAGAATTTTCACTGCTATGGCTCAGGATGGTAATTAATGAAGAAATTCGCATGAGCTGATTATCAAGATAGGGTTGAATGACTTGCTCATCAAGTAAATAATTGCCTAAGCCATTAATGGCTGAGGCAATGGTGATGCTGATGAGTAAGCTAATTAAAAGAAAATATCTAATAGACCTAATCATTTTTCATCTTTACTTTTTTCTATCGTATATCCAATGCCGCGCACCGTGCGAATGAATTCTTGACCAAAACGTTTGCGCAAGTTGTGCACATGAACTTCAAGTGCATTACTATCAACTTCCTCGCCCCAGCCATAAAGTGATTGCGTTAAATGTTCGCGTGAGAGTACACGGCCTGCATTTTCTAACAAGACATGCAAGAGAGCGAATTCGCGACGTGACAAGTTGATAGGTTCGTCTTTTAATTTCACCGTATGTGAAGCAGGATCAAGTGAAATATCATTGTGGATGAGTAAGGGTGCTGCTCTTGAGGCAAAACGTCTCTGTAAGGCTCTTAAACGTGCCAGCAATTCAGGCAGATCAAATGGCTTGGTGAGGTAGTCATCAGCGCCGCTATCTAATCCCTTTACCCGGTCTTCAATGGATTCACGGGCGGTTAAAATGAGGACGGGTGTCGTTGTGCCGCGATCACGTAGATTTTGTAATACCGTGATACCAGGTATTTTTGGCAAGCCTAAGTCGAGGACAACAAGATCAAATTTTTCGGTTTTTAATGCCTGATCTGCAAGCATGCCATCTTTTACCCAGTCAACGGTGTAGCCATCCTGCGCCAAGCCTTTACGCGTTCCTTCGCCTAATAATTCATCATCTTCTACAAGAAGTATGCGCATGTTCTAGCCCTCATCAATATCCTATAACTTTATCTTTTTTAGGGGGTTATAGCAAACATCCTAGTTTTTTTTAATAAATGCAGAGGCTCAAAAAATTCCAAGATCTTTGAATTAGTGATAAATGAAAGATTATAAGGATGTTCCGCATAAATCTTATTGACCTTGAATGGGGAGATAAATTCGTCGATCATACCCGCAATTCGACCTAAAAGGACAAAAGTGACATCTGGTTTTTTTTCTAATAGATAGGCTAATAATGTTTTCATAAAAGGCCGCCATGCGCGTGCATCTTTTTGAGCTAGCTTTGTTCGAAACACCGGGGTTGCATTTAATAATAAAAAGCCATGATCTAATAGATGATGGAAAAGTTCATCGTTGGTTTGAATAAAGGAGCTTTTAGTTAAATGGGCAATATCTGTTTGAGCGCATTTGGAGGCATCAAGTACGCCCTCTGCAATCAAAAGCATTTTGATCATATTGCGTAGCGAGGTGGCTCGATTAACTTTTTTACTTAAACCCGTGCTAGACCATAGCTCATGTACGGAGGCATCCCAAAAAGCATAGCCATTTGCTGATTCACTGCGTGGATAAGGGGATTCGCCAAATAAAACATAATTGACTTGTGGTAGTGGTAGGGAAAAAGCATTAAAAATATGGCTTGGTCCAGGCAGCCAATCTGTAGCCTTTGTTAACTCCATGACATAATCGTGGTTTAATTGCGTCAATGCTAATTGCAGGCATTCATGCCAGGATGGATGGATGTGATCTAAGCTAAAATGCTTTGCGGACATGAATCACCACCTATTTTAAAGATGAAGGATTAATATGGATAAAAGTTTACTTGAGATAATAGCCTGTCCTGTTTGTAAAGGAGAATTACTTTATGATCAAGCTAATCAGGAATTGATTTGTCGCTTTGATCAATTGGCCTATCCACTGGTTCATGATATTCCAATTATGCTTGATGCAAGAGCGAGAAGATTGGGGAGTGATGAGGGGGATAGGTGTTAGGACTGTCCGTTGTTGCTTTGGCCTGTCATTCCCGCGTGAGCTGTTACCTAAAACCCTGGATGCCAGCTAAAAGCATGCTGGCATGACAGCGTGGCGTGAACGCTTACGCAGCAACGGATGCCTGTGAAAAATATCCCACGTAATCTGTTACTGAGCACCTATGCAGCAACGAGCCTCATGTGTATTTCACAATAGACAATAGGCTCTAATCTCGCTGACTTCTATTCCTCATTATTATTCTTTTTGCCGTTATAAATATCTTCACCTTCCAGCGGCTGCTTATTTTGTTGTTCACCCTGATTGCGACGACGAGAATATCGTTGTCTGCGATGCGGGTGAAACCGTGGTTTGTGCTTTCTTGGTGGTGCTGCATTATCACTAGTCTGCGAACTTCCTTCTTCTGAAGGATTGCTTTGCGCTACGACAGGTAATTGATTGACTGTCGGCGTATCATTAACAGGCTCAGGTCTGGGTGCTGTTTCAACAATCCGCGCTTGTTCCTGAGTATGAACAGGCTCTATGTTGGATACAGGGGATACAGGCATTTGACGATGCGGTTCATGTTTTTCATGGACAGTCTGTTGATCGCGCACGGTGGTTTCTGCGGTGCTTGTATGATGTTCATGACGCTGCTTATCATCGCGTGGACGATTGTCATAATTACGATAGCTGCCTTGGTTGTTATAGGCGCTGCGTTGATGACGATCTCTATTATCTCTGCGATTACGATTATGATGACGACTCTGTCCCTTACGACGAGAGGGCGGACGTGTTCTGTCATGCGTCCTAACGCCATATGAGCTCGTTGCTGGCGTTGAAGAAGTACTACTATGTTTCGCTTCTTCTTTTTTATCAAACAAGAAGGTCATCAGTTTTTTGATTAATCCTGGACCCTCATTTCTTCCCCTTTCCAATTGTTGAGCATGGGTGATGGGCGGCGTTACAGGCGGTGATGGAATTTCATCTGTCACATTACTACGTATGGCAGGTTCCTGATGTTTGCCTGTCGGCGTATAGCTGCTATTAGCTGTTTCAGGTTTAACGGCAAGTTTGTAGCTAGCCAGTTTTTCATCATTATCATTGAAATCAGATAGACGTATGCGTTCAACTTCATATTGCGGTGTCAGCAGGTACATGCTTGGTACAACAATAATGACAACGTTTTGCCGCTTTTCAATATCAATGATAGCTTGGCGTTTTTCATTGAGTAAGTAGGCTGCAATTTCTATTGGCAGTACGGCGCGAACTTGAGCCGTATTCTCTTTGAGTGCTTCTTCTTCAATAATGCGAATGATAGAAAGACCCAATGATTCAATACCGCGAATGGTTCCCTGGCCTTGACAGCGTGGACAAGTAATACGGCTGGATTCGCCTAAGCTTGGCCTTAAACGCTGCCTAGACATTTCTAATAAGCCAAATCGTGAAATTCGTCCGACCTGCACGCGAGCTCTATCAACGGATAATGCTTTCCTGAATTGTTCTTCCACTTCACGTTGGTTGCGAATAGGGGTCATGTCGATGTAGTCAATGACGATTAATCCGCCAATGTCGCGTAGGCGTAATTGTCTTGCAATTTCATTGGCAGCTTCCAGATTAGTCATCAAAGCTGTTTCTTCAATATCAACACCTTTCGTCGATTTTGCTGAGTTGATATCAATAGAGACAAGTGCTTCAGTATGATCAATGGTAATAGAGCCGCCAGAAGGTAGGCGCACTTCACGTTGGAAAGCAGACTCAATTTGGCTTTCAATTTGAAAGCGGGTAAAGAGCGGCGTAGGATCTTTGTAGTGTTTTACACGGGCTACAAAGTCTGGTCTGATCAGTTTGAGATGATTGACGACATCTTCATAAACTTCTGCTTGATCAATTAAAATTTCATCCACATCTTTACGCAGATAATCTCGAAGCGCGCGAATGACAGCATTGCCTTCTTGATAAATTAAGTAAGGTGCAGGGCGTTCTCTGCCAGCTTGTTGAATGATGTCCCAAAGGCGCAATAGAATTTCTAAATCCCATTGTAAATCATCTTGAGAGCGGCCGCCGCCAGCAGTACGGATAATTAAACCCATGCCATCTGGCAAATGTAATGAGCTGAGTACTTCGTGTAATTCATCGCGTTCGTCACCTTCAATGCGGCGTGATACGCCACCAGCGCGCGGGTTGTTAGGCATTAAAACAAGATAGCAGCCGGGTAGGGTGATAAAGGTAGTGAGTGCTGCGCCTTTATTACCGCGTTCTTCTTTCTCGACTTGCACAACGATTTCTTGGTCTTCTTCTAAGACTTCGTTAATGGCAGGACGGCGGCCATTGTCAACATAACTGCTTTTAAAACAAGAACGGGCAACTTCCTTCAATGGAAGAAATCCATGTCTGCCTTCGCCATAATCAACAAAAGCGGCTTCTAAGCTGGGCTCGATACGAGTGATTTTACCCTTATAAATATTGGATTGTTTTTGTTCCCGAAAGGTTTGTTCGATAATGAGGTGATAAAGATGCTGGCCACTGGCTAGCGCAATTCGCAACTCTTCATTTTTGTGAGTTGCATTAATAAGCATTCTATTCATAAGATCATCCACTTTAGGTGCTTTAAGCGCTCAAATGAGTCGAATGTCTTTTTATAGCAGAGCAGAGACGGCTTGATATGATAATCACTTGTATGTTTATCGTTCCATTTTCTTTGTTCTGCGCCTAATCATAAATTAGAGTTATTTGGCGCGTCCCAAGGATTTATTTTGGAAAGCCTGATAAACCTTACTTAGTTTGAGCGGGGTCTAGCGAATTATCAACAGACCCTATTCTACCTCAAACTTACAAAATTCTTTGCTCTTTATCGCATAGCCATGCGTCATGTACTATAAAAACGATATTCTTGTCATGAGTGCCTATCGGCACGTTTAAAAAAATAGTAAAGTTCTACACGTTTATTCAATTGAATGGCTGTAAACGATCAGCTCCACGTGCGTCTTATCTATATAGATAAGAATATAATGAATATACCTATATACTGGTTTTATATCAATTAAAACCCTTAAAAAGTGACTGATAATTACATGAATAAAGATATTAAAGGTAAATCAAAGGTTAAATTTTGCACTATTTCAGTGGATGAGGCGGAGCAAAGAATAGATAATTTTTTGCTTAATAAGTTTAAAGGAATGCCTCGCTCCCATGTTTATCGATTATTGCGAAAAGGTGAAGTTCGCGTCAATAAGAAGAGAATTTCTGCATTTTACCGACTTTTAGCGGGAGATGTCGTCAGGTTGCCACCTGTTTACCTTGAAGATAAGGCAAAGGCAGTGCCGCCCAGCCAAAGTACAATGCGCTTATTAAAAGAACAGATTTTGTATGAGGACCAGTATGTTATTATTATCAATAAACCGTCCGGTATGTCTGTGCATGTAGGTAGTACAGTAAGAATGGGGGTGATTGAGGCAATGCGCTATCTTTACCCCAAGCTTCCCCAATTGGAATTAGCACATCGCTTGGATTCTGAAACGTCGGGCTGTCTGGTGTTGGCGAAGAAAAAGCGTATTTTGCGTGAGTTGCACATGCTTTTTCGTGAAACTAAAGTAACTAAAATTTATTGGGCTTTTACCCAAGGTCAATGGACGAAATCGGAATTAAAGGTTGATTTACCTTTGCATAAAGATTACCAGGATGGCGGTAAGCATGTTGTCGATGTTCGTGAAGGCGGTAAAAAAGCATTGACGGTGTTTCATCCTCTTGAAAGTTTTGCGCAAGGATCTTTGGTCGAAGTGAGGCTTTATACGGGTAGAACACATCAAATTCGTGTGCATGCCAGTCATCAAGGACATCCTATTGCTGGCGATGATCGTTATGGAGATGTTGAATTTAATAAATGGACAGGCAAGCAAGGATTAAAAAGAATGTTTTTACATGCGCGCAGCATTGATTTTACTTTGCCTTCTGAAAATCAGCGTATTACAGTGACAGCCCCATTGGATGCTGGATTGGAAGCATTCATAAGACATCAACGTGAACTTAATAAATAACGAGGTAGTCATGACAAGCGAACCAGAACAGCTTGAGCCTAAGCAGCTAATAGAAAAAATGCCGCAGCGCGGCATTTACCTTTTACCCAATTTATTGACGACTGCTGCTTTATTCGCAGGTTTCTATTCTATTGTGGCAGCAATGAAAGGGCATTTTGAAGTGGCTGCGATTGCCATGTTAGTCGCCATGGTTGCAGATGGCCTCGATGGCCGGGTCGCTAGATTGACGAATACACAAAGTCCTTTTGGCGCGCAGTACGATAGTCTCTCAGATATGGTTGCCTTTGGTATTGCACCCGCATTAGTTCTGTATAGTTGGTCTCTCTTTGATTTAGGGAAATTGGGTTGGTTCGCTGCCTTTCTTTATGCTGCGGCAACTGCCCTGCGTTTAGCGCGGTTTAATATTCAAGTGAGCGATAAGCAATATTTTAAGGGGCTGCCCTGTCCAGCAGCAGCAGGTTTGGTTGCAAGTATCGTATGGATGGGTGATGGCTATCACCTTAGCGGCGCATCGATTGCTATTCCGCTTGCTATCTTGACTGTTCTTGCTGCGAGCTTCATGACAAGTAGAATTCGCTATTATAGTTTCAAATCATTCGACTTTAGAGGGAAGGTACCATTCTTTACCGTGGTCATTGCTGTGGTTGTGATTGCAGCCATTGCACTTGAGCCGCCCGAAATCTTGTTTGGTTTATTCTTTTTGTATCTACTTTCAGGGCCTATTCATACTTTATGGCAGTTGCGAAAAATGCGTAAGCAGCGCTTGCAATTACATCCTCGGGTAATGAAAAAATAAAATATTCATGGATAATATCTAGCGTAATAGCGTAAAAATACTGACATCCCTTAATTTAATAAGTAATAATACTGTAATAAATAGTTAAATTAATCCTTCCATAAATTTTATTTTATGTTTAATATTCTACTTGTTATTTCTCAAACGTTTAGGTAACTTATAACTTTAACTCTTTGAATATGATCCGTGACGCAATCAGTTCAAAGGAGAGACTTAAGATTTTTATAAGGAGATACGCATGAAGCTTTCAGTCATTTCAAAACAAGTGTTAACAGCCGCTTTAGTATTGGCTGCCACAACCGGTTTAGCCTTAGCAAAGAATTACAAAGGCGAAAACTACAAAGGTGAAGTAGCAGAACCATGCCCACCACCAGCAATGTTATTAGGTGGTTTCTATGTCGGCGCTCAAGTGGGTTATGATAATTATCGTGTCAACGTAACTGATCCCGATGCTCCTGCAAGTATGAAGATGAGCGTTCCTGGTTGGTTAGCTGGTCTTTACCTAGGTTATGGCCAATATTTCAATACCTGGTATCTGGGTGGCGAAATCTTTGGTAACTGGGACAATGCTAATAACACTGACTCTGTTGAAACTGCACGTCTTAAATTCCAAGCTAATGCTAATTATGGCCTCAGCTTGTTACCTGGTGTGAGAGTTAATGATACGACATTAGCTTACTTACGCTTAGGTTGGAATTGGGCGAACTTGAAAGGCAAAGAAACTGATTCAGCACCACCAGCATTTAGCAGCAGCAAAACCAACACCAGCAACGGCTTCCAATGGGGTATTGGTTTAGAAACCTTGTTAGTCGGCAATTGGAGTGTACGTGGTGAAGTTAATCACACCGGCTTTACCTCCTTTAGCAACAAAACAAGTTCTGCTAAATTTAATCCATCCGATACGCAAGTATTGGCAGGTATTACTTATCACTTTGCTTAATCAGTGGGTTGATAAAGATAAAAAGGGCAAGTCGTCGTACTTGCCCTTTTTTATTGCCCTTCGAGACGGCACAGGCTTGCGCCGTCTCGAAGCGTATTTTCACTACCAAATCCCCACTAACAATGATAATATTTAAACCAATTCACTTGTTTTACATGAGTTTTGCACTATGCAGGCCACTTTTTATTCAAGATTGATGAATAATCGATTACTCGCAGTCTTATTTCTGGGATTTTCTTCTGGCTTGCCCTTAGCTTTGACGAATTCAACTTTACAAGCATGGTTTACAGAAGCTCATGTGAATCTAGTCACCATTGGAGCGCTTTCTCTTTTGGGCTTGCCTTATTCATTAAAATTTCTATGGGCACCTTTGATGGATTATTTTAATTTAGGCGCATCAAGTCGACGAATGGGTCGCCGAAAGGGATGGATTTTATTCTCACAAGCTTGTCTTGCGGTGAGCTTATTAATACTCGCTCAAATGAATCCTGCATCACAAGTGATGCAAATGGCGCTTGTCGCATTCATCATTGCATTTTTTTCAGCTTCTCAAGATGTGGCTATTGATGCCTATCGTACCGATGTATTAATACCCAAGGAACGTGGATTAGGTGCAGCTTATTTTGTATTTTCCTATCGTATTGCCTTGTTATGTGCTGGCGGATTAGCCTTGGTCTCTGCTGATTATATTGGCTGGAAACTAACTTATGAATTAATGGCGCTATTGATACTTCTTTCTATGCTGCCAGCCCTTCAAGCGCCAAATATAATTGAAATATCGCCTGTATCAAAAAATTTTTTGGAGACTATTAGCGCTTCAATCTCTGACTTATGGCAGCGTGACAAAATTATCGTACTCCTATTATTTATTGTTTTTTATAAAATAGGTGATGCTTTAGCTCTATCATTAATGACAAACTTTCTTTTGCATGGCCTAGGCTTTTCACTTAAAGAAGTCGGTTTGGTATATAAAATAATTAGCTTTGTCGCCACGATTTTAGGCGCCTTAATTGGCGGTACGATATTATTAAGCTGTAATATTTATCGCGCACTCTTATTGTTTGGTTTGGCACAAGCTTTTTCAAATTTAATGTTTGTTGCTTTAGCCCTCGTTGGAAAAAATTTATATTTTATGGCGCTCGCCATGTTTGTGGAAAATTTTTGTAGCGGCCTAAGCACGGCAGCCTTTTTTGCTTTTCTCATGTCCTTATGTAATCACCGTTATACAGCGGGTCAATATGCCTTATTATCAGCGATTGCTTCCCTAGGACGAATTTTTTTAGGCCCAGTGGCAGCCCTTTTGGTTGAGCATTTCGGTTGGGTGCAATTATATGTCTGGTCCTTTGTTCTCTCTTTTCCCGGACTTTTTTTCTTACTCATTCTTAAAGACAGGGTGCTAAATTATGTTCCTGCTACCACAAATTAAATATAGATTAATGTGGATAACCATTCTTTGCTTGGTCATCACTTTATTCTCATTTGCGCATGCAGATACTTCTCAAGCACAAAAGGGAACGATCGATAGACTGCAATTAGTCACAAAGCAAATTAGCTTGTTAAATAATCGATTGAGCCAGAGTGAGCGCGAATTAGGCGACTTGCAGCAGCAATATAATCAAGAGGTATCGGATTTTGCCGTCTTGCATGCGAGTAAAAATTTATTAAATAAAGCCTCACTTGATATTCTTGTCTATCAATCAAATTTGGATAGTATCAATATTGAAATGACAGATTGTCAGCAAACAATAAATTGGTTGGATAAAAACATACAGGAAATTCAGAATCAAATTGATATCTACAATGTATTTGGTTTGAAGGCGGCAAAGGATGAAGTTAATAATATAGATGTCTTGCATTCTGATTTGCTTTATCAGCATAGATTACTTAACTTAGAAAAAAATCGCATTCAATTTTTGAATAAATTGCAGACTGTTGTAGGCCATATTTTATCTTTCAAGCGCGATCGCTATGATCGATTAGATTCATTGTTGAAATCACGCAAAATGCAGCTTATCAAGCAGCAGCAAGTCAAGGATGAGTTGGCTTATCAAGAGCAGCAAAATTATTGGCTGCAAGAATTGAATATACTTTCTCTGCGTATCGCAAACGTTGATCCGATAAAATCGCGAGAAAATTATGCCTCGATTGAGCGCGATATCTTTTATGCGAATGAAAATGCAAATCATGCCTATGTTCTCTCACTTATTGCGCGCTATAAAGATCAAGTGCAGCAAATGAAACTAGCTGTGTTCCGAAGTAATTCAATTAGCTTATTGAATCAAATTAGCGATCAAATCCAAGCATTAAATAAGCAGGTTGGCCGATTAGATAGCGTATTAAAATCACGTATAGACGTATTGCAGCAACATGTTAATGATTTATCACGAAAGCATGCGCGATCTGAAAAAATGATTATTTATGTAGAAAAATTAGCTGAAATTGTTACTCAATATAAATCAGCTGATAAGGACTTGCTTAATCTGTCCAATGGATTAACTGATTTCCGCAGCAGCTTAGATCAATCTTTGCAATTTGAATTATCTGCGCGCCAAGGCTTGCCTATTTTTGAATTAAAAACATTGATAGATGTGGGAAGAGAGTCATTGCGTGTTCCCAACTTAATCTTTCAAATAAGCAAAAGTCTATCGACAAAATTAATAAAAGGTTTTACATCAACAGGATGGATTGGATGGACTTTATTTGCCATTGTAGAAGTTTTATTTATTTTATCTTTCATGTCATTGCGAAAATTATTCAAAAAAATGGAAGATCATTCCGCGCTTTGGAGAGAGAAAATTAATTCACGTTGGCTCAGTTTGCAATGGACACGCAGGCATTTGATTGATTTAGCGGTGATAGCCAATGTCTGTGCTTTGTTTTGGTTTTTTGGCGTGCCAACGCAAAATTATATTTTTATAATTTATCTCGCCTTGGTTTGGTTGTCATTTAAAAGTATTATGGTCATTTCTCGTTTGTGTTTGGTAGAAACAACGCATGATACGTCGGGCCATGATACGCGTTTATATTATCGCTTGAAATGGATTATTATGATCGGCGGTATCATTACAGCGCTGACAGTATTCGTGCATTTATTGCCGATGGTTTATGAACTCAAGATGCTTTGCAATCGTCTATTTTTGTTATTGATGATGATTGTTTCCTTATTATTACTTCGTTCATGGGATGTTGTGCCCAATTTAATTCTTTCACATAGTGAAGCACGTCATCCTTATCTGCAAAAAAGTATTCGTTTGATAGGCGTATTAGTTCCTCTTTTGATGCTGGGTAATTCAGTCATTGGCTTGTTTGGTTATTTAAATTTGATCATGACGGTTTCTTGGTATGAAGGCGTGTTCTTGGTTGTATTAATCGGCTATCTCATTGTGCGTGGTTTATTAAGCGATGGTATGGAACAGCTATATCGCTGGATGATTCAATATGTCAATAACGGATGGTTGTGGACTGAAGCATTTTTAAAACCCTTGGATAGAATTTTAAGGATCGGCTTGTTTTTTAGTGCCTGGGCCGCATTATTTTTATTATATGGATGGGACCAGCAATCGCCCATTGTTGAGCAATTAACAGCGATTTTAAATTATAAATTGGCCAGCATTTTAAATACTTCAATCACGCCGCTTAGAATCTTAGAATTGGTCACAGTTATTTCTATATTTTATTGGACAGCAAAATGGACGCGTGAATTTGTTTATCGCCTATTGCTGTCGCGTACAAAAGACATGGGTTTAAGAAATACCATTGCTATTTTAAGTCAGTACACCGTTGTTGTGATAGCTGTTTTTATCTGTTTGCGTTTATTAGGAATTGATTTACAAGCCTTGGCTTATGTTGCGAGTGCTTTTGCCTTCGGTGTGGGATTGGGATTAAGAGACTTAGCCAATAATTTTGCCTCTGGTTTTTTAATTTTGCTAGAAAGGCCATTGCGCGTGGGTGATATTGTTAATATTGGCGGAATAGAAGGAGAAGTAATGAATATTGGCGGCCGTGCGATCACAGTCAGAACCTGGGACCACATGGAATTAGTTGTGCCTCATACAGAAATTTTCAACAAATCATTTACCAATTGGACTGCGCATGACAACATCGTGCGTAGTGTTGCGCATATTAAAATTAGCCGTCAGGATAATCCCCATGATGTTGAAACCATTATCCAAGCTGTGCTTGCTCAACATAAAGATGTGTTGAAAGATCCTATGCCTGAAGTTTTTCTCAAAGAAATGAGTGATTCACTGATGGATTTTGAAATACGCTATTATGTGAATATTCGTCTCGTAAAATCACGAACCAGTGTATTATCGACGGTTTTAATGAGTATTTGGGATTCATTTGCCTTGCATGGCATTAAGGCGCCGCATCCGCAAAGAGAAATTATCTTGCGGAGAGAGCAGTCATTGATTGAATTGCAGGCGCATGTCGAACAGACAAACTAATTTTCTCCCAGTCTTTTTTTTAACGTGGATTAAAATAAAATATGATTAATGTGCTTGAAATTGCCCGTCACGATTTGCTTGAGACCGCGGGATTAACTGAAAATGAATTAGAAGCTGTATTGCATCAACTAGCAGGCCGAAATGTTGACTATGCTGATTTATATTTTCAATCAACTTATGCCGAATCCTGGGTATTAGAAGATGGGATTATTAAAGGCGGTAGTTTTGATATTGACCGAGGCGTTGGTGTGCGCGTGGTCAGTGGTGAAAAAACGGGTTTTGCCTATGCTGATGACATCATGTTACCCGCTTTACTAGAGGCATCCCAGGCTGCGCGCAGTATCGCAAAACAAGGTGGAGAGCAGCAAGCCCAAGTATGGAATAAGTCTGCTGGGCATCAATTATATCAAGTGCAAAATCCATTACATTCTCTTTCTGAACAAGACAAGGTTCTTCTATTGCAGCGAGTCGATAAATATATTCGTCAAAAAGACACACGTATTGCTCAAGTGAATCTGAGTTTGTCTGGTGAATACGAAGCTATTTTAGTGATGACAAGTGATGGACAATTGGCGGCAGACATACGTCCCTTGGTCCGATTTAATATTAGTTTGATCATCGAGCAAAATGGCAAACGCGAATCAGGTTATGCGGGCGGCGGTGGTCGTGTTGATTATCATACTTTTTTGCAAGGTGATTTAGCATTTGGCTATGCAGATGAAGCGCTGCGCCAAGCGATTGTCAATCTCGATGCCGTTGATGCGCCAGCAGGGCCCATGATAGTCGTGCTTGGTCCAGGTTGGCCTGGCGTGTTATTGCATGAAGCCGTCGGGCATGGTTTAGAAGGTGATTTCAATCGTAAAGGTATTTCAGCTTATAGCGGCCGTATGGGGAAAATGGTGGCTAGTCCTCTTTGTACGATTGTTGATAATGGTACGCTGCCCAATCGCCGCGGTTCATTGAATATTGATGATGAAGGTGTGCCCACACAAAATAACGTATTAATTGAAAATGGCGTATTACGCAATTACATGATGGATAAACGAAATGCGCGCTTGATGGGTACAGTCTCAACAGGCAATGGCCGGCGTGAATCCTATGCGAATTTACCCCTGCCTCGAATGACTAACACTTATATGCTGGCTGGACAGTCTGAGCCTCAGGAAATTATTGCCTCAGTCAAAAAAGGCTTATACGCCGTTAATTTTGGCGGTGGTCAGGTTGATATTACTTCGGGTAAATTTGTTTTTTCAACGAGTGAAGCCTATCTCATCGAGAATGGTAAAATCACTGCGCCTGTTAAAGGTGCCACCTTAACAGGAAATGGCCCCGATGTCTTAACCAAGGTATCCATGGTGGGTAATGATTTAAAACTGGATAGCGGCGTTGGTATCTGTGGTAAGGATGGGCAAAGTGTGCCAGTGGGTGTAGGACAGCCAACTTTGCGTGTAGATGAATTAATTGTAGGTGGAACTCAGTCATCATGAAGGTCATAGAAAAATCTGTATTAACTTCCAATCAGTTGAAAGAAATTTGTGAAAAGATACTTGAAGAAGCAAAGCGCGCGGGTGCACATCAGGCAGAAGTGGGCATTGCTACCAATAAAGGCTTTTCAGTCAGTGCGCGTGATGCTGATGTAGAGACAGTGGAATATCACCAAGATAAAGTGATTGAATTAGATGTCTATGTTGGCAAACGCACGGGTTCAGCCAGTATCTCTGATATGAGTCCAAAGGCAATTCGTGCAGCAGTAGAAGCAGCCTGTCATATTGCAAAATTTACTGATGAAGATCCTGCTGCTGGCTTAGCAGAAAAAGAAGATTTAGCCTTTGCTTATCCGCAATTAACACTCGCCTATCCCTGGTCTCTTAGTGTTGAACAAGCAATTCAATTGGCTTGTGAATGCGAGCGAGAAGCTTTGGCCCATGACAGGCGCATCATAAGTGCAGAACAAGCTTCAATTACGACGATGGAAGCCTATCATTTATATGCTAATAGCAATGGCTTTATGGGTGATTATGCATATACGCGTCATGAAATAAGTTGTGTTTTGGTTGCAAAACAAGGCGATGAAATGCAGCGTGATTATAGTTACAGCATTGCGGCTGATCCGACACAATTATCTTCAATCCATCAAATTGCACGAGAAGCAGCGACACGCACTATTAATCGTTTAGGCGCGAGAAGATTGTCAACCATGAAAATCCCTGTCATCTTTAACGCAGAAGAGGCAAGAGGATTATGGGGCCATTTTGCAGCGGCTATCTCAGGCGGTAGCTTATATCGCAAATCGTCTTTTATGTTGGGACTGTTAGACAAAAAAGTGTTTCCATCGTTTGTAAAAATTCAAGAAAACCCGCATTGGTCTGGTGCTCTAGGCAGTGCACCCTTTGATGAAGATGGTGTGGCGACCCGCGATAATATTTTTGTTGAAGAGGGTATCTTGCGTAGTTATTCATTGGGAACTTATGCAGCGCGTAAACTGGGAATGAAGACAACGGGCAATGCGGGCGGCATGCATAATATTACCATTGCAGCGAATGCAGATGATTTGGCGAGTTTACTAAAACGCATGGACAGGGGATTATTGATTACCGAAATGATGGGTAACGGTACTAATTTAGTGACGGGTGATTATTCGCGCGGTGCGGGTGGCTATTGGGTTGAGCATGGTGAGATTCAATATCCTGTGCATGAAATTACGGTTGCTGGTCGTTTACAAGATATGTATGCACATTTAATTGCGGTTGGCAATGATATCGATGTGCGCGGCAATATTCGCAGTGGTTCTATTTTGATTGATGATATGATGGTGGCGGGGGAGTAAGCTAAAGATGCTAGGGTGTTGTGAGGATGGAATATCATGAGAATACTGCATACGATGCTCAGAGTAAAAAATCTCGAAGCATCCTTACATTTTTATACCCAAGTACTTGGCATGAAACTGTTGCGTCAAAAAGACTATCCTGATGCGAAATTTACGCTGGCTTTTGTTGGATTTGCAGACGAAGCTGAGCAAGCTGTCATTGAATTAACTTATAATTGGGACGTGCATGAGTACGAATTAGGAAATGCATTTGGTCATATTGCTATTCAAGTCAATGATGTGTATCTGGCCTGTGAGCAAATACGTAAAAATGGTGGAAAGATTACACGAGAAGCGGGGCCTATGAAGGGTGGTGCAACAGTGATAGCCTTTGCTGAAGATCCTGATGGGTATAAGATTGAATTGCTTGCGAGTTAATGCTTCGTAATAGCTCACGCAGCATCTAAATATAATAAAAGCGTTTAGTAAGGAGGCCTTCCCCCACCGGGGGAAGGTGCCAAAGGCGGATGGGGGAATATTAATAATTGCATTTTTATTCCCCCATCCGCCCGTTGGGCACCTTCCCCCGGTGGGGGAAGGCCTCCTTACTAAACGCTTTTAGTAACGTTCACGGCCTTCAAGACAATTGGCATAAACCCTTCGAGACGGCGCAAAAAGCGCGCCTCCTCAGGGCGAACGGGTCTCTGAAATAGGTTTTAAGAACTCCGTTCGCCCTGAGGAGGCGCGCTTTTTGCGCCGTCTCGAAGGGTTTATGCAGTAAAGCTATTCTTTGTGAACACTTACCGCTTTTATTATATTATAATTTAGCCCTTATCTCATGCTTGTTTGCCTCTAGCTCCTGATCACTATTTTTTTCTAAAGATGAATTTTGATTGATAGGAGAATCAAGCCGCATATCGAATCCATCGCCATTAGCGGCTGATAAAATAATATTTTTTGTATAATCGTGAATTCTCCCATCATAAGTAATCAAACCCCATTTTTTTCCTATTTCTAATGTATTACCAAACATCTCATGTTTGGGATTTCTACATTTTTGAACTAATTCATAAAAAGCAATAGGGTCTTTATTAAACAATGCATCAAGAGACATCATCGTCACGGCGATCACAAAGTCAGGCACTGTCGTTTTATTTTTTAATTCAACCATTACAAAGTCTTTCGTTTCGCTTGCAGACGTAAGATGACTATATACACTTCTTCTAAACATGGTATTGGGGTCCTTAATTTAATGCGAGCGACTGTACCATAATTTTATTTAAAGAAACAATCTAGCAATTTGTAAATGTTGAAAAACTCCTGTTTTCATTTTATTCTCCATTAATGTGAGTTAAAGTTTTTCTTACTCAAAGCTAATTTTTTTCGTTCGTCGTTTCTATCTATTCTTCACCAAACTTATCATTAATTAATTTGCTAATCGCAGATAAAGCTTCATTCTCATCTTCACCGCTAATAATTACATCCAAAATATTATCTTTTTGCGCGCCCAGTGTGATCACACCCATAATACTCTTGCAATCAACAATGCGATCGCGATAAGCAAGTTCAATGCGACTAGAAAATCTTTTTGCAATATCGACTAATTTCGCTGCCGCACGTGTATGTAAGCCTAATTTATTTTGAATCGTTAATGCCTGTCTTATCATATTCAAAAAACCCTTCAATTTGAGCTTTAAGTCTTAGTGAATTTAGTTGGTATGTGTATTGATTTAACCACAGTTTGTTTTTTATTATCCACGGTTTCTCCGATGTTAATAATTGGTGCAAGTACACAAAACAGTCTGCTATGACTATAACCTTCTTTCAAAGTCTTGCCTTTGATAGATTCGCCGTATCTTACTATTCCTCTATGAGCCTTAGCAGAAACCACCGTTGCTTCCGATAAGATTTCATCAAATTCCTTTCTTATAACAGGGTCATCAATTAATTGCTGTAATAATGTTCTATCGCGAACCACATAATTGTTTCGACAAAATGGTTTTAAATAATGAATATCAGTGCGTAGCAAAACAACATTGCAGTTTTGTTTTAATGGATTATAAGTATAGGTTTTTATCTTGCCATGCTCGTCGGGCACTGACCAAGTAATTAGTTGCGCACTAGGCAGGCTACTAACTTCTTGTGCTAGGGCGTTACGCCTGCCTCTTCGTTTTTTATGAATTGCATTTTGTAATTCTATATATGCATTCGTATAAATGTTTTTTTCAGGTGTAGCGTCCTCATTGTATTGATAGCCAGATTTTCCAGTTTGATTTTGACATATTCTTTTCGAATTGATTTGTACTGGTCCAGCAACTGGCTCAGGATCAGTTCTTTTTTTAAGTAGGGTTTCGACAGATTTTAACAGTTTATCTGAAATAAAATAATCAGTGAATAAGGTTGATTCAATACTATGTTTTCTCTGAAAAATTGAACTTGTATTGAATATGTGCGCAGTATATGAAACTAGTGCTAGTACGATAGAAGCAACAATAGTGTAGACGAGTACTTCTTCTGTCAAGCCTATATAAGTAGCAGGAATCATCAGGACAAGGAATGCTCTTAAGGCGGCGATAGAGAATGAAGCCGTATAATTGGTCTGATGGTTGGGGAATCTATTGGTGACTTGATGAAGGAACAACATTTTAGCACGCACATGAGTTAAGTATAGTGCGTATTGATCTTCGCTATTTAAATCAGTTAATAAGCGAACTGCATTTAGTGTATGTTTTCTAATTAGTCTGGGTATATGTTTAAGGCCTTGATTAAGAATAAAGCCTTGAATTAGACTAGATTCTGCTAGTTCGCTAGACATGTCCCACCATTTCCGCGTGATGGATTCATATAGTAAATCATTTTCTTTTGCGTTAAGAAAGGGTGCGAGGATTTCTTTAACAATGGGAGCGATTTCTTCAATATCTAATTTGATTATCGAAGATGAGTTATCAAATGTTTGCTTGACGAGAGAATTAAAAGGTTCTAACAATAATTTGTTCTGTAATTTCATGAGATGAACAACTGAATCCATCTTCCAAGTGCCAATAAGAAAATCGCGTATAATGAAGGTCGCTTGATCAATAAAATGATCTTCTTGGAATAAGTGGTAGATGTTTTCTTTTATTTTTTGAGGGAGAATGCGTGATTTTGTTTTGTGTCTTAACATGTTGTCCTCGAATATTTAATATTTTTTATAAATCAAATTCTTCACCTAAATAAACACTACGCACTTCTTCATTCATTAAAATCGCTTCTGGATTACCTTCACAAATCATTTTACCTTGATTAACAATATAAGCGCGTTCGCAAATATTTAAAGTATCACGCACATTATGATCTGTAATTAAAATACCAATGCCGCGTTTGCGCAAATGATTCATGATGCGTTTAACATCTAGAATAGAAATAGGATCAATACCAGCAAAGGGTTCGTCCAGTAAAATAAAATGCGGATCAGTCGCAAGTGCTCGTGCAATTTCCGCGCGGCGTCTTTCACCGCCCGATAAATGCATGCCCAGTGTATCGCGAATATGACTAATACGAAATTCTTCTAATAATTGTTCTAACATTTGTTTGCGTTCAGCGCGTGACAAATTGGGCCGCAATTCAAGAATGGCCATGATATTTTGTGCTACGCTCAATTTACGAAAGATGGAAGCTTCCTGCGGTAAATAACTCACACCTAAGCGCGCGCGTGAATGAACGGGTAATTTGGTAATGTCACGATCATCAAGAAAAATATGGCCTTTATCAGCAGAAACAAGACCCACAATCATATAAAATAAGCTTGTTTTCCCTGCGCCATTGGGCCCTAATAAACCAACAATTTCGCCGCGATGAATTTCCACTGAAACATCTTTTACGACTTCGCGAGCCTTATATTTTTTACTGAGATGTTGTGCACGTAATAGTGTTGGCATAATGACTACTTGTCTGGGTTATAAACGAGTATGGCACGACCGCTTTGTTCGGCAGGCATCGTGATGGTTTGTTCTTGGCTATTATAATGAATCAATTGTCCTTGATAATTATTGGCGCCTTGAGTCACAAAGGCATCTTGTTCTAAGGTGACATTGGATTCAATAGGATAGAATTTAATAATTTTAGCGCGAGCATGTATTTCTGGGTCGCCAACATTGGGTAAAGTCCAATAATGCGCTAATTCCTGCGTACCATAGGCAATTGCTTCTTGCATGGCATGCTGTGCATTATTTTTTGTAATTAAACGATCGGCTGTTACATGAGTAGAACCTTGATCGATTTTGACATGTCCTTCATAAATGTTGATTCCTGTTTTGTAATTATAAATGCCTGAATCTGCAATAATATGAACTTTTTGATGACGATCATCGTCTAATGCCGCGGCCGATAAATAATATCCTAGTGCGCAGAGGAAGATAATGCATTGAATGCCTTGTTTAAGAACTTGGTACATATTCTCCCCTTGCTTGAGATAATAACTTGATATCCCCCGTTTTTAAATTGGCATGCATCCCGATTGCTTTGACGACTAAACTAGGCTGCGTCATGGTAATATGCTGAGTTGTTTGTGCGAGATTTTTATTGGGGAAAACGGTAAGCATCGATGTTTTAATTATCGTAGCAGGATTATTTTCATCTGCTGCATGATGAATGATGACATGGTCCCAGAAATCTATATTTTCAATACCCTGGCTTGCTTTTGCATACTGTGAAGTAATAAACCAGGGTTTGGGAGAATGACGATAGAGTGTCAGTTGCGGCGAGGTAAATCGCGTTGTATCGCCACTTGGGAAATGAACCAGTTTAGGCGTGATCACTTTTAATTTAGGTTTACCTTGTTTATCTAAAATGAGTGCGGTGACATTTTCCATGAGGGCATCAGGTCTATTATCAACATTCAGAGGTTTTGTATCTTGAGGACGAAATAAGACAAAGCTCGTCCATGAAAGAAAGCTGATGATGATAATTAAGCTTAAGCTAAAAAAAATATTTTTGTATACCATAATATTTCTCAGGTCGTGAGATAGGATTCTATCACAGATTCATACTTAGCCTGTGCTTGCAAAATAAATTCACATACTTCACGTACCGCACCTTTGCCTGCTTTTTTCGTGGTAATACAATGTGATTGTTGCTGAATGATGGCGGGTGCTTGCGGCACAGTAATCGCCAAACCCACTCGACGCAGCAAGGCTAAATCAGGTAAGTCATCGCCAATAAAGGCAATTTCATTATCATTAAATCGTAATTTTTGTTTTAACTCTTCATAAGCAGATAATTTATTTTCATGACCAAGATAGGCATGCGCTATATCTAAATGCTGTAAACGATGCGCTGTTACCGCTGAATTTTTTGCTGAAATAACTGCAACGGGAATACCCGCTTTTTGTAGCAGTTTAATGCCTAGGCCATCATGAACATGAAAGCCCTTCATTTCCATTTCTTGACTTAAATAATAAATGACGCCAGTGGTCAGCACGCCATCTACATCGCAAATCAGTAAGCGAATTGCCTTGGCTTTTTCAATCAATAAAGGATCTGACAGCATTAGACGACACCTGCACGTAAAATATCATGAATATGAATAATGCCAACGGGGTGTTTCATTTCGTTAATCACAACAAGCGAAGTGATTTTATATGTTTCCATGATGGTGACTGCTTCTGCAGCGAGAGTTTGGCTATGTATCGTTTTGGGATTTTTGGACATGACTTGATGGACTTGTGTTTTTTGAATATCAGCCTGATTATCAAAGGCGCGGCGAACATCGCCATCTGTAAATACGCCGATTAATTCACCTGTCTTGTTGATAATGGTCGTCATGCCTAATTTTTTTTGTGACATTTCAACCAAGGCTTCTTTCAAAGAAACGTGGTCAGAGACAATAGGTACATTTTCATTTTGATGCATGATTTCACCAACACGTAATAAAAGACGTCGGCCTAATTTGCCGCCAGGATGAGAGAGGGCAAAATCTTTTTCAGTAAAGCCGCGTTTATCTAAGAGCGCCATGGCGAGCGCATCTCCCATGACGAGTGCTGCAGTGGTACTTGACGTGGGTGCTAGTCCCAAAGGGCAGGCTTCTTTTTCTACACTTACATCAATGTTGACCGTTGCAGCTTTGGCCAGTGTTGATTGAGGGTTACCTGTTAGGCTAATTAAAGGTAAATCAAGGCGTTTGATAAAGGGAAGCAGAGAAAGAATTTCTTCTGACTCGCCAGAATTGGATAGGGCTAAAATCACATCGCTTTTTGTTATCATGCCAAGATCGCCATGTCTTGCTTCACTGGGATGAATGAAGAAGGCAGGGCTGCCGGTGCTTGCAAAGGTGGCGGCAATTTTTTTGCTAATATGACCTGATTTTCCAACGCCAATGACGGCTATGCGGCCAGTGCAATCGTGCAAATATTGACAAGCTTGGGCAAAGGATTGATCAATGCGCTCGACAAGTTTATTGATCATTTGCGCTTCTATTTCGATGACAGAACGTGCTAATTGAAAGATTTTTTCATGTTCCATTTTATTTGCCTGATAAATCAATAAGTTAAGATTAGGTTGTGGTATTGTTGAGTAAAGCCTTCGAGACGGCGCAGGCCTGTCATTCCCGCGTAGGCAGGAACCTATTTTGAATTTACTTCTATTGCAAATTAGAAATAGGTTCCTGCCTACGCGGGAATGACAGAGGTTTACGCAACAATGCCTTGGGTTATGATGGTCAGCCTAGGACTGATATCTTAACCCAGTTTGGGGTAAATGCCTACCGCGATTGCGATTAAACTGGCTATTTCCACCATCATTTGCGAAACTAAATTCTATGACCGCTAATCTTGTTGAAATCAGCAATATGTCATTCCAGCATGAAAATGGTGCTGCAGCTAGAATCGTTTTTCAAGATGTTGATCTCGTCATTCCCCAAGGTAAAGTGACTGCCATTATGGGCCCAAGCGGTACCGGTAAAACGACCTTATTACGCTTAATCGGGGGGCAATTAACACCAACGCAGGGTACTGTCAAAGTAGATGGCCAGCTTATCCATCAATTATCGCGGCAAGCTTTGTATCGATTACGTAAACGCATGGGCATGTTGTTTCAAACAGGCGGCCTTTTTACGCATATATCTGTATTTGAAAATGTCGCCTTTCCTTTGCGCGAACATACCGATTTATCGGAATCCATGATTCACACCCTCGTCTTGATGCGCTTAGAAATGGTGGGCTTGCGAGGTGCCGCAAGTTTAATGCCAAGTGAATTATCTGGCGGGATGGCGCGTCGTGTAGCGCTTGCTAGAGCCATTGTGTTTGATCCCGAATTGATTATGTATGATGAACCATTTACTGGCCAAGATCCGATTTCCATGGGTATCTTAGTGAAGTTAATTCGTATGCTAAATGATGCCTTGGGACTCACGAGTGTTATTGTTTCTCATGATGTGCAAGAGACTTTATCTATCGCTGATTATGTCTATGTGATTGCGGATAAAAAAATCATTGGTCATGGTACACCTGATGCGATTCGTCAAGATACGACAAAGCAATTGCAGCAATTTATTCAGGGATTGCCTGATGGCCCAGTGCCTTTTCATTATCCAGCAAAACCATTGGAACAAGATTTTCTGGGAGCATTCGCATGATTGAGGGATTGGTTTCACTAGGACGCTTTGGTATTGCTCAACTGCAACAATTGGGCAAAGCAGGTTTATTACTTTCTGGTGTCTTGTTTTATCCGCCTAATATTCGCCGCGGATTTCCCTTGGTGATGCAGCAAGTGTATTCAGAAGGTGTCTTATCTTTAGTTATCATCGTGGTGGCAAGTTTATTTATTGGTATGGTGCTTGCCCTGCAAGGTTATCACACTTTGGCGAAATTTGGCGCTTCACAGGAATTAGGGCCCTTGGTTGCCTTGAGCGTTTCGCGTGAATTAGGGCCCGTTGTTACCGCCATTTTATTTGCAGGACGCGCAGGTTCTGCCGTCACGGCTGAAATTGGTTTGATGAAGGCAACCGATCAATTATCCAGTATGGAAATGATGGCCGTTGATCCCTTGCGTCGAGTTATTTCTCCTCGCTTTTGGGCTGGTTTTATTTCTATGCCCTTATTGACCATGATCTTTAATGCGATGGCCATTTATGGCGCCTATTTAGTTGGGGTAAAATGGTTAGGTCTCGATGGCGGAGTCTTTTGGTCTAATATGCAATCTTCAGTTGAATTCCACGCTGACATTGTTAATGGACTATTGAAGAGTATGGTCTTTGGCATCGCCGTTATTTGGATTGCTGTTTTTCAAGGCTATTTTGCAGAGCCAACTTCAGCGGGTATTGCAAGTGCAACAACGCGCTCAGTTGTCTATGCTTCGCTTGCCATATTGGGACTTGATTTTGTATTAACTGCCATGATGATAGGGGATTGGTAAAATGCTATCACAACGATGGATTGAGAGTTTTGTTGGCTTATTTTTATTATTAGCCATCATTTCATTAATAGTGCTGGCATTTAAAGTGAGCGGCTTGACGAGTTTATTTCCTGAAAAAAGTTATACGGTCACTGCTGCCTTCGATGAAATTGCTGGTTTAAAAGCACGTGCACCCGTCAAAATTGGCGGCGTACAAATTGGTGAAGTCTCTGCGATTGAGCTTGATCCCGTGACCTTTAAAGCCATTGTCAAAATGAAAATTTTAACGAAATTTAAAGATATACCTGATGATTCATCGGCTGGCATTTTTACCGCAGGATTATTGGGCGATAATTATGTTGCGATTACACCTATGTATGATAGCAATTTCTTACACAATGGCAGTCAAATTCAAATCACACGTTCAGCTATGGTATTAGAAAAATTAATTGGGCAATTGATTTATAAACTGGGTAATAATGCAAGTGGTAATAATGGAGATGACCATGCAAAAAAATAAAATCTTTAAAAACTTTTCTCTTCTTTTAGCAAGTTGCTTGCTGATTTTTTCTATGAGTATATGTTCAGCGATTTCACAAGGCGATCCCGTTGGCATGCTACGTTCTATTGCAAATAATATGATTGCTGGTTTGAAATCGCATCAGGCAACCTTAAAAACCAAGCCGCAAATTGTTTATCAATTAGCTTATCGCTATGTAGTGCCTTATGCAGATTTGCCTGAAATGTCAAAACGTGTTTTGCCGCCGCAAACTTGGAATAATGCAACAGCAGCACAACGCGCACAATTTCAGCGGGAATTTACTGCCACCGTGATTCGCACTTATGCTTCGGCGCTTACTTCATATCGTGATCAAACGATTGAGTTTTATCCCATTCGAGGCGGATATCAAAATGACAATACGGTGGAAGTGAATAGTAAAATTAGCGGTTCTGATGGCGAACCTATTAGTGTTTCTTATCGTTTAATTCGACATGGCGGTGCATGGCGCTTGTATGATATGTCAGTTGAAGGTGTCGATATGCTGGAAAGTTTCCGCGCGCAATTTGCAGATATTTTATCGCAGGGCGATATGGCGCAATTATTACAACGCTTATCTTCGCATAATAGTAGGTAGGCTCGTATGCAAAAAAATGCGGACATCATACTGGAAAATGACACACTCTTTCTCAAAGGAGATTTGTGTTTTGCTAATGTGATGTCTGTGTATGAAAAAAGCTTACAGCAGTTAAATGCGATTAATACAAAATGGATCTTAGATTTCTCTCATTTAACTTCAAGTGATAGCTCGGGGCTTGCTTTGATTTTGGAATGGATCAAGTTTGCTAAGCAGAGTCGTCGGGCAATTCAATTTGAGCATTTATCGAGAGATTTGCTGTCACTTGCCAGGGCTGCGAGTATGCAAGTGTTGTTTGAATCCCCTGAATAATTTAACTTTCGCATAAAAAATATTATACATATTATTATATAGTTAGCTTTCCAATGGGACTTGGTGATTTGACAGAAGATATATCTTGAGCTACAATGTAGCACAGATGAGGAGGGTTTATTATGCCTGCAAATGCCGTTGTTCGCGCTCGTATTGATGAAAAAACTAAAGAAGAAGCCGCTGCTGTATTGGCAGCAATGGGACTGACTGTATCAGATGCTTTTCGCATCATGCTTATTCGTATTGCCGAGGAAAAAGCACTACCTTTTGAGCCGTTGATACCTAATGAGGAAACTATTAAGGCAATGAAAGCTGCGCGTCGTGGAAAAGTGGTTAGGGTTGGTAGTATTGATAATTTACTGGTGAACTTAAATGATGATGAGGACGATTGATCGTACTGGGCAATTTAAGCGTGATTATAAGCGGGAAAAGAAATCTGGACGCCATAAAACTTTAGATCATGATTTGTTGTCGATTGTCGAGCTACTTGCGGCAGATAAACCATTAGCGCATCGTAACTATGACCATCCTTTAACTGGGGAATGGACTGATCATCGTGATTGTCATATCAAACCAGATTTGGTTTTAATTTATAGAAAGCCAGACGATAATACACTGCAATTAGTTCGTCTTGGTTCGCATAGTGAATTAGGGTTATAGTGTTAATAAATCGTTTTTTCTTGTAGATCAAATTATTATAAATTGTGAATATTATCATAGTAAAATCGCGTTCTCAGTTCAATTTAATATTTCCTTAACACTATTCATTTAATATAAATTCCTACTATAAAAATTGATTATACTAAATAAAACGGGCGAGATTGCACTCATGAAAAAGATAAATTTATTGGCAGGTCTCATCGGTAACGCCCTAGAATGGTATGACTTTTTACTTTACGCTTATTTTGCTACTATCTTGGCGCCACTCTTTTTCCCCGCAGAAAATTATTTTTTTTCTTTATTGCTAACTTTTAGTGTATTTTCAATTGGATTCTTGGCAAGACCGCTAGGCGCTATGTTCATCGGTCGTATGGGTGATTTATATGGACGAAAGAGGGCATTACTATTTTCCATCTCTGTGATGTCCATTTGTACTTTTGCGATTGGTTTATTGCCCACCTATCAAATGATCGGCATTTTTGCGCCAATTTGTTTGACGATAATACGCTGCTTACAAGGATTCGCCGTTGCGGGAGAAATTGGTACTTCGGCTGCTTTTGTCATTGAGCATGCTTCTGCGAAAAATCGTGGTTTGTTTGGCAGTCTTGTACTTTCTACTGCTTACTTAGGCATTTTTCTCGGTGTTGTGATGGTCACACTGACGACTTATTTTATTCCTGCGGATTTATTAAAAAATTGGGGCTGGCGTATTCCTTTTCTTCTGGCCCTGCCATGGGGAATTCTGGGTCTCATTTTACGTTTACGTGCGATTGAATCATTAGAAGTGAGAGACGAGCGAAAAACGCCGATTAAAACCGTATTTTCTGACTATTCTCGATTTATCATGTTGGCAGTCGGTTTAGTTGCGATTAATGCGACTGGCGATTATTTTTTTATCGGATATTTTACCACCTTTCTTGCTGCACCAGGTTCAATCCTTACTTTAAAAGATGCCATGTTGATTAACATGATCAGTCTTTTTTTGTTTTTATTTTTTGTACCCTTGTTTGGTGCATGGTCTGATCGAGTAGGTAGAAAAAAAATATTTCTGCTCGGATTGCTGGGATTAATTCTTTTAAGTTTGCCGATCTTTTATTTACTGGCGCAGAAAACTTTCTTCTCTGCCTTAGCGGCTGAAATTATTTTTGCCTTTTTCCTTGCTGCTATTGATGGCGTGATCATGACCTTATTAGCAGAATCTTTCCCTGCTGCGATTAGAAATACGGGCGTAACAGTAACTTATAATATTTCTCTGACGATTTTTGGCGGAACGGCTCCCTTTATTGCGCTATCAATAGTTCATTTAACAAATCTGAGTTATGCGCCAGCGATTTATGGCATTTTCATTGGCTTATTGGCATTGAGTTGTCTTGCATTTTTTAGAGAGACCTTTGATAGTCATCTGTCTGTGACTTGATTTTTGTAATTAGATATACCTTTCGAGACGGCGTAAAAAGCGCCCTCACCCCTACCCCTCTCCCCTCGCAAAAAGCGCTCCGGAAGAGGGGAGCGTTCTAAGTTATTTCGAGGAGAAAATTTAGAACGCTCCCCTCTTCCGGAGCGCTTTTTGCGAGGGGAGAGGGGTAGGGGTGAGGGCGCTTTTTGCGCCGTCTCGAAAGGTCTATGGCCTAATCCTCTTTATTAATCACCAAAAACAGCGCGCTAGCCCCGCGTAATACATTGACCAGTAGTGATTTGCCAGCCTTCGCCGTCACCATTTTTAATTCATTAATGTTACGAACGGGGCTTTGATTAATCGAAGTAATGACATCGCCAGGACGCAAATCAGACTGCCAAGCTCTGCTATCTTCGTCAGCTGCAACAATTAACACACCTGCTACATTTCCATGAATAGGACTTAATACTGTGAAATCCTGCATGCCAACGCCATAAAAGAAGGGATCGGCTTGTTCGATTAATTGCTTGCGTTTGCTGGGATCGGCCAAGGCAATAGAGATGCTTAAGGGTTTATTATTTCGTAAAATGGAAATATTTACTTTTGAATTAACGCGTAAAAAACCAATCGTGTTGACAACATCGCCTGCATTATTAACCGCGATATTATTAACAGCCTTAATGATATCACCTGTTAACATGCCTGCTTGTTGTGCGGGTGAATGCGGCTGCACCATGGTGACGACAGCGCCTTTAGCTTCATCGCCAAGGTTAAATGAATTAGCCAGTTCTGGTGTAATATCTTGTGCACCAATGCCTAATAAACCGCGTTTCACATTACCAAATTGAAGTAATTGCAGCATGACACTCTTTGCCATATTGGATGGAATAGCAAAACCAATGCCAACATTACCTTCTTTATTAGGTGCAAGAATCGCTGTATTAATACCAATTAATTCGCCTTGCGTATTAATTAATGCGCCGCCTGAATTACCAGGATTGATCGGCGCATCTGTTTGAATAAAGTTTTCATAACTTTCAATGCCCAGGGTGTTACGTCCCACCGCACTCACAATGCCAGAAGTCACTGATTGACTTAAACCATAGGGATTACCAATCGCGGCAACCACATCACCCACTTTAATATCATTAGAATTTGCCATGGGAATGGCCGTGAGATTTTTTCCCTTGATTTGTAAGATGGCGATATCAGAGGGCTTATCTAGGCCAATCAATTTTGCAGTGAAATGACGCCGATCACCGAGTGTCACAACGATGAATTGCGCATCGGCTACCACATGTGCATTAGTGAGAAGATAGCCATTTTTAGCATCGATAATCACACCAGAGCCAACAGAACCATAAGTATCTGGGACCGGTTGATCCGCATTATTTTTACTTTGAAATTGTTTTTGGATTTCACGCAAGGTGTTGAAATCAGTAATTTTGATTTTTGCACGAATATTCACGACAGCAGGCATGACACGCTGCAGCATGGGCGCAAGACTATTATCAGTAGGGGAGGCGGCAGAAAAACTGATAGGAGTGAATAGAGTGATGGCGAGCGTGCAAATAATAAAGATGGCGCGTGCGAGGAAGTGATTTTTCATACAGACCTCTCGAAATAAATTCCTATCATACCCTAAGGTCCGCTCTGTCTTCTACATTCCTGCGTATTTCTAAAACATTGCGCATATTTATCCATTAATTGATGAAATTTTTCGTAAAATGGCCGCCAGTTTTCAGTCTGATAGACTTTCTCTAAGGCGATCATTTCTCCAGCGATTCCCTTGGCTATTTGCTCTAGTTTACTAGTTATAGCTGCATAATCTGGTAATTTCGGCGCATCAAAAGTTGAAGTAAAAAGTTTTGAGCAAGTATATATTTTATTTTTATAAGAAAGCTGTATTAATTCCATGAATTTTTCAATTACTTCGCGAGTTTCCCGTTTTGCATGGTCAAATTGCGCAGCAAATTGAGGGCAGGCAGCCTTGTCTTGATCTAAACGATGATTGCGAATTTGACTTCTGACTAATATTTTCATGAGAATGAGATCGTGATTTGTCTCAATGTAGTCTTTAAATTCAGGCATATTGGGCAGTATCTTCCAATATTGTGCATCAATCATTTGATTTGTTTCGACGTAATGTTGGATCAGTGTTTTGCTGCTATTATTGGGAAGGCATAAGTTGGGAGGGAAACATAAATGTGCGAAATTTTCAAAACGGGGCGTGACATCTAACATCCAATCTAGATAGAGATCAAAGGAAATCGCCAATCGGCGATCATCTTTTTGTAAACCTTGGACTAGGGCAACTTCTTCTGGCAGCCAGGGATTATCTGAAACCTGGCGTGACCAAGGATTATTTTGACAGGGATAATACCAGCCTACATTGCTTCCATCTGGAAAATCTCTTGCATCATTTTCAAGTAAATCAAAAGCTGTCTTGGGATCACGGGTCACGCCAAACTTATCAGCATAACTGCGGTCACCTTTGATATCACAGGTAGCGGGCCACATGGCGCAATCTGGATCGGGCAGGGTTAAATCCAAGCCAATATTTCCTCTATTAGCATCATCCTCACACATTCTACGAAGCTCAGCGAGCACTTCCATAAAGCGTTCGCTGTAAAGAGGATCATCTAACAACTCTTTAGTCAGGGGCGCATCTTTGAAGGTGCGTAGATTAGGGATTTCTTTTGAACTAATCACCCATCCTTTCACCGATCCTTCCCATCCTGGTATCCATCCTTTTTTATTGCAGGTAATTTTAGCGGGTTGAGACAGTTGATCACAGCATAGGTGGGCATAGGCCGTTCCATAAAGCAGTGAATAACGATAAATCGTGCTGAGAAAAACTTCAACATAGGCCATTTCCAGTGTGGGGATTTGTTTTAGATAGTGTTTGTTTGGAATAGTATCGATACCGCGAAAAACATTATGAGATGAGCTAGTGAGAGGCTCGCTGATGTCAAATTTAATTTCATCTAAGAATTTGCAATAGGCAGTTGGCATGGGAATGATTTCATCCTTTACATTCACATAGCCTTCAGGTGTGATGTCGGGATTTGTGTTCTCGATATTTTCTAGCTTAGATTCTTCTTTAGGTACCATGACACAGTCTGTTTCCCAATCTTCATCGTTATTTTTTTCAGGCGGCGGTGAGCTTCCCCACCATGATACCCATGAACCAAACATACCTTGCCCTCTCAAATTAATTAATTTCAAATGTAGCAACAAAAGCTTAAATTTATATTAATAACCGTGATAGGAATTAGGAGATATTTTCACTATAATCAAAGTCAACTAACAAGCCTCGGTGATTAATGCTAAAAGATAAAATAGGCCAGATGTTAATTGTGGGGTTTGATGGAATGAGCTTGCATCCCGATGATGCGATTGTGCAGGCTATTTTAAGGCAGCAGATTGGCGGCGTTATTTTGTTTGATTATCATTTTCAGAAACAAACTTATGCACGTAATATTGAAAATCCTGAGCAATTATGCCGCCTGACTGCGCAATTGCAATCCTATGCGCGACAGGCGAGGGAAGCTATTCCCTTATTCATTGGCCTTGATTATGAGGGTGGTCGTGTTAATCGATTGAAGGAAGATCGGGGATTTCCACCGGCTCGTTCAGCGCAGGATATTGGTAATAGCAGCATTGAAGAAGCGAATAAAGAAGCTGTACAAATGGCAAAGACCTTGGTTTCTGCGGGTATTAATCTTAATTTTGCGCCCTTGCTTGATTTGAATAATAATCCCGAAAATCCAGTCATAGCAAAATTGGAACGGAGTTTTTCTGCCGATCCAGGCAAGGTCAGTGCCTATGCTGGGCTGTTTTCACGTATTTATCGTGAACACGGGATTGTCAGTGTTTATAAGCATTTTCCAGGTCATGGCAGTTCTCAAGGTGATACTCACGCTGGTTTTGTCGATGTCACCAATACTTGGCAGGCAGCGGAATTAGAGCCCTATTACCATTTACTGCCCAATTCAGAACAGATCATGGTAATGACTGCGCATGTCGTCCATGAAGGATTAGACAAGACGGGTCTTCCTGCCAGCCTTTCTGCTGCTATCACCGCAGACTTATTGCGTAATAAATTAAATTTTCATGGCGTGATTGTGACTGATGACTTGCAAATGAAGGCAATTAGCGACAATTACAATTTACGCGATACTTTAAGATTGGCGATCAATGCGGGTGCTGATGTCTTAATTTTTGGCAATCAATTAGTTGAAGAGCCATATGATCCATCACAGCTGGTTGATATGATTTATGACTTGGTGATGAGAGGGCAGGTTGCGGAAAGTCGTATCCATGAATCTTATCAGCGCATCTTGAAATTAAAAAAGAATTTTTTTAATTAGCCATAATCTGGTATTTTATAGCTCGCAAAATTAAACCGCTTTTAGTATAAGGAAATATCATGCAAATATTACGTTCTTCTTTTATAAGCTTATCTTTATTATTTTTTTCGATAATGAATGCAAGTGCCTATGCTGAAAATAGAGCTGGCGCCTTGGCTTTTACCTTGGGCGGCGGCTATGATTATTTTTCTTCAAAACGTGAAATGCAAAATACGGGCATACCCTTTGTGGCCTTAGGTTATAGTTTCACAAAGACTTGGGGTATTGAAGGATTACTTGGTTCTTTCAGGACTAATTTTAATAATTCAGTGCATGATACGAGAAACATTGATGGAAACATGTTTGCGATTGATGTTATTTACCGCTTTTTACCTTACCGCTTTATGGAGCCGCATTTATTGGCGGGTGTCGGAGTGATGGGCTTTGATCCCAATCGAAATGATGCGCATAATCAAGGAAATGTGAACGTGGGTATCGGTACGGATTTGTTTATTGATCAGTCGATTGCATTTCTTGTTGAGGCACGTGATTTTTACACGATAGTGGGTGGGAAGAATGACGTGTTCGTGGATGCGGGGATTAAGTTTTTGTTGGATATTTGTTAGGGTTAAAAGCGCCCTCACCCCCCAGCCCCT
>Ga0207126_1014_pt1 | contig 57649 bp, 51 predicted proteins | sample Alteio_BWMinHeat_20_FD_153586 | JGI IMG/M metagenome (GOLD analysis project Ga0207126, IMG submission 153586) | Enriched cells from forest soil in Barre Woods Harvard Forest LTER site, Petersham, Massachusetts, United States -... | ecosystem: Environmental > Terrestrial > Soil > Temperate forest >...
GAACGCTTACGATAATTTTCTTAAGTCCATTCCAACTTATAGCCAAATTTTTCATAAAAAGGACGTGCTTGAAAATTTAATGTATCCAATAAGGCAAATATACAACCTCGTTTGATAGCGGCTTGTTCTAGCTCACTTTCAAATTAATTTAAGCAAGACCTTCACCTGCTGCCACAATTGCGGAAATTCTATATACCCCGCAGCCGCATTCAAATGCCCGCCTTGAGAGATAACCACTTTTAATGCCTGCAATTTATCTGCAATAAACTCAAAGCTCGAGCGACTGACATAGGGATCATCATCTCCGTGATAGCAAATAAATCTGTCACTTCGAGACTTAATCACATCCCATTGAAATGGCTGTTGAAAAAAATCCACATTGATATCATCAAATTTGGCTATGCCGGTTTTACCTAAAAAAGCACCCGCCAAGATAACTGCACTTGGTCTGCAGACATGACGCTCTAGCCAATTCAATAAAAAAACGGCGCCTAAACTATGGCCAATTAAAATAGTGTGAGCATCACCATGAGCAGAATAAATTTCATTAAATATTTTTATCCAACTATGTAAATGCTGGCCTTCTGGCGTGGGAAAAGAGGGAACATAGCATTCGATACCAGAATGCATCATTTGCGTCTTTAACCAAGGAAACCAATTTTCTTCTGGGTGTCCATAGGCACCGTGGATAATGATTACTTTTGCTTTCATTGAAATACCATCATTGTGTCAATCCGATCTAGCATCGTTAGCAAGGCATTATAATCTTTATTTTTTGCAATGACATGCCCTAAACGACGTAAGGGTTTGGGAAAAGCTGGAATTGCACACCCTGGTTTATAATAGATGCTAAGCTCTTCAATAGGATAATGCTTCACTTGTTCAAGACCACCTATATTGGAATAAGCACTGATCTCTGGCCGATAAAAAAATCGTATACCTACCGACTCATCAGAACGAGTGATATTCGCTAATTGCTCGCCGCAATAAGCAGCATAAACATAATCAAAATAATTGACACATCCCGATAAATTAATCAAATCGCCAATTTTATCACCCGCCAATCTTGCTGCAATTTCCATTAGAATAGGCTGGCCCTCACAGAGCCGCAATTCAGCATGAAAAGGACAATTATCTGCGCCTAGAATATCTAATACTTTTTCTACATAATCTTCCATGGCCTGCCTATATTCATTGCAAATGGGCGTATTGACAATATGCCCCACTTCAATAAATTCATGTTGATCTGCGACAAATTTTTCAGTGAGACTAAAATGCATGATATTTCCCTGTTGCACGACCCCTTCCAAACTAAATTCCTTACCTTCAACATATTCTTCCACCAATAATAAACCTGATAATTCATGCCCCCAAAAATATTTATCATTTTTAAAAACAGCAAGTGCAGCTAATTGCGCTTCTGTTTTATTCATGACTTTTTTCACATAGACACTGCCGGCTGCATCAACGGGTTTACAAATTGCAGGAAAGCCGATTTCATCAACAGCTTGATTTAATTCGCGCATTGATTTGACTAGTTTAAACTTTGGCTGAATTACACCCGCTTGCTGTAGTCGTGTGCGCATCAAATCCTTGCGCCTCAATTGCATCACATGACTAGAAGCTAGGCCAGGCAATTGCAAATACTCGCATAGCTTGGCAGCCAAGGGAACAAAATATTCAAATCCAGGAATGACAGCACGGAATTTTATTTTCTCTTGCAACTGTGACACACATCGCAAAACATCTGTCTCATTAGCCGTATTAATGATGATAGTCATCAAGACAGATTGAGTAATTTCGTCTGGCACCATACGCAAATCAGTTTGCGCAGTCAATACAATGATTTGATCACCGCATTTCAAACCATATTGTAATAGGGAAAGACAGGCACCATAGGGTTGAATAAAAAGAATTGCGCGTGCAGTAACATCACAAGTATTTAATTGAGATATAAATGAATCATCATCGAAAGTTATAGTTGGCATACGAAATATTCCTTTAATTAAAAAACTAAGGTTTTTTTAACACATAAACAGGCTCGAATTGACAATAATCATGCTCATGGGGATAAAATATTTCATCGATATAAAAATAGGATTTGAGCATGGCTTCAAAATAAGCTTGGGGCGGACAATAAAAATAACTATTACACAAACCAAAGGTCGCGATGAAATCCAATGAGGGCTTAAATAGTGCTAAATTTTCTTCACCTAAGGCAGCAATAGTTTGCTGCCATCCCATACGATAGCTTGCTCGATCATAGCAAGTAAAATTTAATCGACTTGCTAAATCATAAATAGATTGAATGCTGCCTTTGGTATAAGCAGAATAAATATCACCTACATTTTGCCCAATGAAACACTCATCTGGCTTAACCAGCAAATGACAAATGAAAATACCGCCACGTTTAAGCAGGCGATAAGCATTCTGCAAAAATATTTTAAATTGACTCCAAGGAAGCATGTTGATGGCATCATCACCAATAAGCAAATCAAAGCCTTGACTCAATTTATCCATGTCTAACCAATCACCTTCAATATATTTCTCATTGCATGCGATTGCTTGTTTAGCAGGCGTTAAATAACCCATGGCTTTGACCATTTGCGGTGATCGATCAAGTAAAATGACTGATCGATCTATTTGCTGAAAAATTCCACGAATCTCAGGTGTGCCGCCATAAATCATGGCATGCTTCAATGCAGAGCGAGATAAAATAGTGGATTGATAATAATGGACCGTACTTGGCAAGGGCCTAACTGTATAGCCCGCATATTTCGTCCACTCATGAATAATTTTTTCTTCACTTTCTGTTAGCATATATTTCATGTTCTCACCTCTAAGCTGCCTGGCGAGTTAGAAAATAATTTAAGAGATAATCATAATAGCGATGAACAGAATCTAATCTCATATAAAATCCAAGCCAAAAATCAGCTATTTTATTGGGATTTTTTGCTAACTCAGGTATAACGACGTTTTTCAACCAACCATTTGCATGTTGAATATCAATTGTTTGATGTTCAAGATAATAGGTGCAATCGATTTTTTTATCTTTAAACACTCGATTCATTCCTTGCATAAATTTAATATAGTGGTCAGGATCAAGCATTTCTGTTGCGGCCAACAGACCAAAATATTTTATTTTATTAAAAGGATAGCGTGCTAAATAACTAAATAAATTGATACCAGCCAATCCCTGCCATGACATGTTTGCAATAACCATATCACGTCTATAAGTTAAATCTAAATCTCTTAACAATTTTCTAAATAATACTGTATGAAATCGCTGAATATTACCCTGCCCTGCTTCATCCCATAAATTTGCCATGATTTCTGCACGCGTTTGATCACTCACACCGATTAAGGCTAGCGCAAGATAATCAAAAAAATCGATGTTGAGCACTGATTCATTTAATATAAACTGCTTGAATTCATGCTCATTTGCTTCTAGGGCTAAGTAATCAAAAAGATGATGATGGTAAACATTATGACGTTTTAATGCCGCCTCTACTAATGCTACTTCATTTACTTCTTGGGTAAAGTTATATCTACTCAGGCATTCGCTTTTTTCATAGCGCATCCATTCATCTTCTAAAATTGCCATGCGCTTCTGCATTTTTTCATCCAGCATGAATGCTTCGTCTTCGTTGTACATGACGCTGTAATACATATTATTGAGAAGTAAATGCGCGCTTTTTAATTGGTGGTCATTGTGATGGTGAAAGGCTTGTGAATATACTGAATTGACTAGTTCCATAGAAAATTTCCTTTAGTTAGGTTTGGTTGGATTTTAGTTTTGTAAAATGATTTGATAGGGTTTGCGGTGAAATTTTTTGTGATGGTGAGGGTGTTCGTTGTTGCACAGGTGTCTGTCGTTGCGAAGGCATTCGTCGTTGCGTAAGCGTTCGTCGTTGCGTAAGCGTTCGTCGTTGCGAGGAGTGCTTTTTACGACGAACACCTACGCAACGACGAACACTTACGCAACGACGAACACTTACGCAACGACGAACACTTACGCAACGACGAACACTTACGCAACGACGAATGCCTTCGCAACGACAGACGTTTTCGCAACAACGAACCTCAGGGGAAAACACGGGGGATTCACTGACTATAATTAAACTTTTTTTCATTTGCAAATATTTTATTTCACAAATAAAAAATATTTTTACACTGCTTCTAAATATTCAATAATTAATTGTGTCGATTGCCGGCCTTTGTATTCATTAATATCAAGACGATAAGCTGCGCGAATAAATTGACAGCGATAATTAGGCCAAGCTTTTACATCTACAAAAAAAGCAACGGCATCCAACACTTTCTCTGCCTTACTTAATTTTAATTTTAAATGTTTTTCGCCAACAATTCTTTGTTCTAAAATTTTAAATGTGTCATCGAATAAGGGCTCGGGAAAGGCTTGGCCCCAAGGGCCTGCTTCTCTTATCATGGCAGCCACTGCTAAATCAAATTCATCCACTTCCAATTCGCCATCACTAATCAAACAATGCTGCAGCTGTGCTTCTGTCACTTGTGCTGATACCACTTCATCAAAAATGCGGCTAAATTCCGCTATTCGTTCACAGGCAATGGTTAAGCCAGCCGCCATGGCATGTCCGCCAAATTTGATGATGAGTCCTGGATATTGCACATCAATTAAAGCCAATACATCGCGAATATGTAAACCTGTGATAGAACGCGCAGAACCTTTTAATTCACTGTTATGACCCGGTGCAAACACAATAGCGGGACGATGAAAACGATCTTTGATGCGAGCAGCCAGTATACCAATGACGCCTTGATGCCAAGCTTCATCAAATAAACATAAACCGCGCGGCAATTCCCCTTGCAAAGTCGACGTTAATTTTTGCAGAACTTGCAAGGCCTGGGTTTGCATATCATGTTCTATATGTTTGCGCTCATCATTGAGTTGATCTAATTGACGGGCGATTTCACGGACACGAAGAGGATCATCGCATAACAAGCATTCAATACCGAGGGACATATCATCTAAACGACCTGCGGCATTTAATCGTGCAGCCACTGCGAATCCTAAATCAGTCGTCACCGCTCGTCTAAAATCACGGTTTGATAATTCCAACAAGGCTATAATACCTGGTATACCTTGCCCGCTGCGGATACGACGCAATCCCTGATGAACTAAAATTCGATTATTGTGATCAAGCGGTACTAAATCTGCAACTGTTCCCAAGGCAACAATATCAAGTAGACGTGACATATTGGGTTCTGGCAATGATTTTTCTGCAAACCATCCTATATTTTGCAAATGACGACGAAGAGCAAGCATGACATAGAAAATAACACCGACACCTGCAAGATTTTTACTTGGAAAGGGATCCTTGGGTTGATTGGGATTCACAATGGCATCTGCCATAGGCAAGGTGGGCGCTGCTAAGTGATGGTCTGTGACAATAACCTTAATGCCTAAGGCACGAGCCGCATCAACACCAGCATGATTGGCAATGCCATTATCCACCGTCACAATCAAATCCGGCGCCCTATCTTTAGCGACCGCTACTAATTCTGGCGTTAATCCATATCCATAGGCAAAACGATTGGGGACTAAAAAAGAAACTTGTTCAGCGCCAAAACTACGAAGGGCGCGAATAGCAACTGCAGTACTGGTTGCACCATCTGCATCAAAATCGCCAACAATCAGAATAGACTGATTTTGCATGACAGCTCTCGCTAATAATTGAACTGCCTCTTCTATCCCTAAAAGCAAATGAAAGGGAATTAATTTACCAAAGGTATTATCTAATTCTTGTAAGGATTGCACACGGCGTGCAGCATAGACACGTCGTAATAAGGGATGTAATTCATCAAAAGGACTGGTCGCTTCTTCCTGATATTCGCGTCTAACTATTTTCTTTTGCATGAAGTTCACCGCCTCTTATTTTTTTATTATAAATTTCAACTGCACCCACACTCCAAATACAGCATATGAGCCAAACTACGATAATAGGAAAATATAATTTGCTGCTGACAACGACAATAGCAATGGCAATCATGGCAAAGCCGCCCCAAAAAGAAGCATATAAAAGACCAACTGGCCCCAGAATGACGCTGAAAATTAATGCGGTGGCTACATTTTTATAGGGAAGAAGAGTTTGATCAGTCATATTTCACCTCAGGCAAACTGCGACGAATTGCGAATGTTTGTGATTCTTTGTAACATAATCGTCATTACAACGCATTTAATATTTTCTCGGAGTTGTTGTGACCACATTTAATTTAGATGACAATCAAGCCTTGTATCAGATATATTCCTATTCGCCTGGTCTTATTCAAATTAATGAGACAAAATATTCACAGAGTGTCATCATCACCCCCACTCAACTTATCGATCATTGGCCGCCGCAAAGCATTTCAGCTTTGTCTGCTGATTCATTGCGTATCATCATCAATTTTCATCCTGATGTTTTATTGATAGGAACGGGTAGTCAATTAATTTTTCCTGCACTGGAAATTTATGGCGAATTGATTAATGCAGGAATCGGCGTGGAAATAATGGATACTAGCGCTGCCTGCCGTACTTACAATGCCTTATCTGCTGAAAATCGTAACGTGGTTGCTGCTTTGATTATTTCTTAACAGCAGTTATACTCGTCTGCGCATGATTTGGAGCAAAATACATGAGTAATTTTTTATCTGAACGATTAAATAAAGTCATCAAAAATTTAAGGGGTCAAGGACGTTTAACAGAGGCGAATATTGAGGATACTTTGCGCGATATTCGTATCGCCTTATTAGAAGCTGATGTTGCCCTGCCTGTTGCCAAAACATTTCTCGATGATATTAAAGGAAAAGCGGTCGGTAAAGATGTGATGGAGAGCTTAAAACCCGGCGAAGTTCTCATCAAATTAGTCCATGATGAATTAGTCCTCATCATGGGAGATCGAAATGAAACGCTGTCTTTAAATTCTCAGCCGCCTGTTATCATTTTAATGGCGGGCTTACAAGGCTCAGGTAAAACAACAACGGTCGCAAAATTAGCACGCTGGCTTAAGGAACATCAGAAGAAATCTGTGTTAGTAGCGAGTGCTGACATTTATCGCCCCGCTGCTATTGAGCAGTTGGAAACCCTAGCTAAATCAGTGGACGTAGAATTTTTCCCCAGTCACGCTTCAGAAGACCCAGTAGCTATTGCGACAGCTGCAGTCCAAGCCGCGAAAAATAAAGTGATCGATGTTGTCATTTTGGATACGGCAGGCCGTCTACACATAGACGAAGCAATGATGACCGAAATCAAACGCATCCATGCTGCCATCAATCCAGCTGAAACCCTATTTGTCGTTGACAGCATGACAGGTCAAGATGCTGCGCATACGGCCAAAGCATTTAACGATGCCCTGCCGCTCACAGGTATTATTCTCACTAAAACAGATGGTGATGCTCGTGGCGGCGCTGCCCTGTCCATTCGGCATATCACAGGCAAACCTATCAAGTTTATGGGCGTAGGTGAAAAAGTGGATGCGCTTGAACCCTTTTATCCCGATCGTCTTGCTTCCCGTATTTTAGGCATGGGTGACATTCTGACCTTGGTCGAAGAAGCAGAGCGAAATTTAGATAAAAGCAATGCCGAAAAATTAGTTCGAAAAATTAAGAAAGGTAAGAGCTTTAACCTGAATGATTTTCGTGATCAACTTAAGCAAATTCACAATATGGGCGGCATCATGGGGATCATGAGCAAACTCCCTGGAATCAATCAGTTACCATCGCATGTTAAAGATCAACTTAATGATAAAAAACTGGTACAAATTGAAGCGATGATTAATTCCATGACACCGAGAGAACGCCATTTTCCAGATTTAATTCGCAATTCACAGAAACGGCGGATTGCTGGCGGTTCTGGCACAACTATTCAGGCTGTTAATCAATTGTTAAAGCAGTTTTTGCAAATGCAAAAGATGATGAAGAAGATGTCCAAGAGCGGCGGCATGATGAAAATGATGAGGGCTATGCAGGGTAAAATGCCTTTTGGTGGTGAGGGTATGCCGCCTGGTTGATGCCCCTCACCCCCTGCCCCTCTCCCCTCGCAAAAAGCGCTCCGGGAGAGGGGAGCTCTCTAATTTTCTTCGGAGAAAGTTAGAAAGCTCCCCTCTCCCGGAGCGCTTTTTGCGAGGGGAGAGGGGGAGCTCTCTAATCTTCTTTGGAGAAAGTTAGAGAGCTCCCCTCTCCCGGAGCGCTTTTTGCGAGGGGAGAGGGGCAGGGGGTGAGGGTGCTTTTTGCGCCGCCTCGAACGGTATACTAATTAAGTTTGCAAGCCTCAAAAACTCACGTATAATCCAGCACTTTTAATCGCTTATTGTTGTGAGGAATATTAATACCATGGTAGTGATTCGTTTATCCCGAGGCGGCGCGAAAAAACGCCCATTTTATCATATTGTTGTTGCTGACAAGCAGCGTTCGCGTGATGGCCGTTTTATTGAACAATTAGGCTATTTCAATCCTATTGCTGCAGGCAAAGAAGTCCGTTTGCTACTTGACTTAGAACGTGTTCAACACTGGATTAGCAAGGGTGCGCAACCTTCTGATCGCGTCAAGCACTTAATCAAAGTTCAACAGAAAGCGCCTGCTCAAGCTGAAACAACGACAAAATAAAGTTTAATACTAACCCCTTTGTGTTTCTCACCTAGGGGTTATATCAAGAAATCTCATGTCTGAATCATATATCGTTATTGGAAAAATAGGCGCGACCCATGGCATCCATGGCTGGCTCAAAATCCATGCCTATACCGAAATTAAAGCCAATATTCTCAGCTACGATCCCTGGTATATCTCAGATCCGCAAGCGCAATGGCAGCCCCTATCACGAGAAGATAGCAAAGTAAGCGGCGATCTCATCCTTGCTAAATTTCCAGGACTCGATACGCCAGAAGAAGCACGCTTATTGACGGGTAAAGAAATCGCCATCACTCGCGGCCAATTACCCAAGCTAAAAAACAATGAATATTATTGGTCTGATTTAATTGGCTTGACCGTGATTAACAAAACGGGTGAAGTCTATGGCAAGGTGATTTACCTCATCGAAACAGGCTCAAATGATGTCCTCGTGGTAAAAAATGAGAGTAAAGAACAGGCCATTCCCTTCCTCATGGGCAGCGTCATTCTTTCGGTGGATTTAATTCGAAAAGAAATTCATGTTGATTGGGAGTCGATCTAAGATGTGGTTTGGCATTGTTTCGCTATTTCCTGAGATGTTCCAAGCCTTGCATGCTGGCGTCACGGGCAAGGCCATTGCCAACCAAACTGTTAGTCTACATCATTGGAATCCCCGCGATTTTGCCTCAGATAAACATCAATCTGTTGATGATCATCCCTATGGCGGCGGTCCTGGTATGATCATGATGGCAGAACCCTTAAAAGCTGCCATCAAAGCCGCAAAAGAGGCTAAGAAAGATAGCAAGGTGATTTATTTGTCCCCGCAAGGAAGGCGTTTTGATCAACAAGCTGCTGAAGAATTTGCCGCTTCTTCATCGCTTATTTTCCTTGCTGGACGCTATGAAGGCATTGATGAACGCATTATTGAAGAGGAAATAGATGAAGAATGGTCTGTGGGTGATTATGTCTTAACGGGCGGAGAATTAGCCGCCATGGTCATGATCGATGCGATTACCCGACTCTTGCCCGGCGTGGTCGGCGATGAAGATTCCATTACACAAGACTCCCTCACCTCAGGCTTATTAAAATATCCCCAATATACCCGCCCAGCCAGCCTTGGGGGTAAATCTATCCCCGAAGTCCTCTTGAGCGGCCACCATCAGCAAATTGAACATTGGCGTCTCAAGGCTTCTTTAGGCAAAACCTGGCTAAGACGGCCGGATTTATTGGCTAAAAAAGAGCTAAGCCCACTGGAAAATAAGTTATTAACAGAATTTATTCATGAATTTAATACAATTTACTCGAAAAAAGACTAAAACTTATATAGAATCGCACGACTTGTTAGAGGAAGATCAAAATGAGCAACAAAATTATTCAAGCATTAGAATCCGAATTAATGCCACAAAAGGTGATACCCACCTTTAAATCAGGTGACACTGTCGTCGTTCAAGTTAAGGTGAAAGAAGGCGAACGCGTCCGTTTACAATCCTTTGAAGGGGTTGTCATTGCCAAACGTAATCGTGGTTATCACTCATCCTTCACCGTACGTAAAATTTCTCATGGTGTTGGCGTTGAACGTGTTTTCCAAAGCTATAGCCCAGCGGTTGAGTCAGTAGAAGTCAAACGTCGTGGTGATGTGCGCCGCGCCAAACTCTATTACATGCGTGAATTAAGTGGTAAGGCTGCACGTATTAGAGAGAAGTTAGTGAGTAAAGAGACTAGCACTGCCGCAAGTGATTCAGCAAATAATAAAACAGATAAAGATTCTGCAGAGTAGCTTTATTGCATAAACCCTTCTAGATGGAGCAAACCTCTGTCATTCCCGCGCAGGCGGGGATGACAGAGGTTTGCTCCATCTAGAAGGGTTTATGCAAATTCTTTCGAAGACCGTTCTTAAGTAATACCACCATCGAAGAATTATCTTAATTGAGGAACTAATATAAATAAATGCATTCCCGTGAATCTAATACTGAGATATTGCAAAACTTGGCGCATGCAGTCTCGGAGTAAACGTTCACGCTCTAATATGTAACGCCATTTGCAAGGACTCTGTCATGCCAGCCGCACGCTCTTTGTGCGAGGTGGCATCCAGGAAATTGTCTAAAACCGTAACAGATCACGTGGGATATTCTTCACAGGCATCCGCCGTTGCTTTGGCCTGTCATTCCCGCGTGAGCTGTTACCTAAAACCCTGGATGCCAGCTAAAAGCATGCTGGCATGACAGCGTGGCGTGAACGCTTACGTCTCGGATGATAATGTCGAAGAAGCGAAGAATCTACTCACCTTACATCATATCAATCCTAATTATTATGTGCCTATAAAATTCGGAACGACATTCAAAGTCACAATAATTAAGAAGCATAATAAAAAAGTATATCCACTTATATTTCTCCCAAGATCTGCAAACATGATTCAGTTGCTATTGGAACATGGAACAAACCCAAATTCTGAAGGAACAGAATCTTTTTATTCCAAGAGCGCAGGCGTCACGAAAGAGTATAAGTGCGGCGAATTCGAATAAGATGTAGTGCACCTGAGCTTGGTTATCATCACTAAGCACTTGCGTCCAGATCAAATCGAGCCTCACATTTCTTATCTAAATATTCTCGCACAATCAATAACAATTCCTGCCATAATCCCGCCGTCGGATCTGAATATTGCGTGAGCCCCAGTTTGTGTTCATCAAACAATTTTAATATTATTTCTATTTGTTCTATACGCCAGTTAATTTCTTCCAGCGGCACATCTTTTTTATAGATTGCACTCGCATTATTATAGATAATTGATAGCCTACGAGATTCATCTATTGTTTTGTTATTTGACGATGCAAATGCTTCTACCTTTTCCATGATAGTCTCAAGCAAGGTTTCATGCTCGACTATTTTAGTTTCTTGAACTCGTGCATACTGGTTTTTTAGCTTAATATATTCTAAAAAAATCGGCATAAATTGCTCGCTCAGACGTGAGCAGCTAGTCAGACCATGATCATACTTATAGCAAGTGTCATGTTGATAGTCGATGCCCGACAAAGTATGAAGAAAATAAGCAACAGACCAGTTATCCTCAGCAACAAAACGATAGAAAAAAGCGGTTCCTGCTGGGCCACGAAAATCTAAATAACGGTCAAGTGAGTTAATTATTTGCCCATTGAATAGCTTATCTGGATTCTGCGCCGTATACCAAAGCCCATTACGATGCGCCATTCCCAAACAAGCCGTCATTCGCGTTTGTATGCTTTTTAAAATATGTAACACGACTAATTTATTTTTACGCCCCCTATAACGACCAAAAGCCTCATGATGGCTGTTGTATAACTCATAAGCTTCAATGAGTAATTTATCGTTAAAATGATAGCCCGTTTTGATTTCGTTTTGAGATCGTAGATAATCATTAAATGTTTGAATGGCATTAATACAATCTTCATCTTTTTCTGATTGAGCAATCGCCGTAAAAATTTTATTTAATGCTTCAGAATCTTTTATCTCTCTTTCTCTTTCTGCTATTTGCCACCCTTTAGGAAATTGTTCCGCTCTTTGCGAGGCTATTTCCTTTTCACCATCTAGCCATAATCTCATCCAACCCTCAATCATCTCTACCATTTCCCTAAATTTGTCAGGATAGAGACTCCAATCTTTTGCACCTAATGCAATTTGATAAACAGTGCCATAAAGCAAACGGCCGCTAATATCACGCACTTTTTTTCTTTCATATATTACCCATGGGAATCGGTATATATAGTCCATGACGCGTTTCATATTCCCAAAGGCAGTATAATGCAGCGCTTCATTAATAATGAATTCATCAAGAAAGGGTTGGAAGATATTATTGTAGGTTTTGCATGTATTAGCCATTGCAGCTAATGTGCTTTTTGTTTCGAAATCAAACTGTAATCCTAGCATAGCAAAAAAATCATGGGGTAAATCAAGCAAGGAAGGCCTGTCTGTATCGTACAGGTTTCCCGTATGGTATGAGATTTCAAAGGGTTTTTTACGCTCTAACATGACAATGCCTCGTTATGTATTTGGTTTTTGGTTTTTTAATGGGGTTCAAAGCTTAAACTGGCATTATATAGAACAATCATTAAGTGGGGCTTAAAGATACAGAATTTATGCAACTATTCACGCCCCCTGATCACACCTCCTGGAGCGCCTTTTGCGAGGGGAGAGGTCGACACGCGTTTTTTGCGTGGCGGGTGAGAGTTTTAACGTGGTACGTACTTGAATGAAGCCCTAAAAAAACTATCGAGCCATTTTCCTTACCCACTTATTTTTAAGCCTGCAATTAAAATCTGCCTTTGCTTGCCATCTTTACCTTCAATAATGACCTTATCCCCATGCTCAACAGCGTTTACGAGCATATCGCTAATTTCAACCGCTCGCCTAACAGCGTCCGATCGACTAGGTGCGCGCACACGTTTTTGCAGGCTATCAATTTGTTCAAGTGTATATTCTTTCATTCTCACTGGTACGATAGTAGCCATCTTATGTCTCTATCTAATTGTATTACAATTGTAATATAAACGTAATACAGCAATCTAACAATAGAGCTTTCTACGTCTTTGACGTCTTACCCACTTGACTAGCAAGCGAACCCAAGCTAAGCCCCTTTATTTTCAATGCACTATCCACAAATTCCTTGGTCACATTTCTCACCGCCTTATCCTGACACTTACTATCTAACAAACTCTGCAAAGATGGATTAACTTCCTTACTAGCTAGCAGCATCTTTGTCGTCCTTAAAACAGAAATGACATCATTCCACAGTTTGATCTCAGCATCATTTGCACCAAACAAAGATGAAAATTTCGAGCCTTTTTGTTCTTCTTTTTTAGTTTCATATTCCTTTATTTTATAATTTATTTTTTCTAGTAATTCCGGTGTTGATGATGTCTCCCTGCCCTTTCTAAAAAAGCGAACTTCTGTCTTTGCTCGATTTTCGTTTTTCAAAAGCTCAGCAACTTCAAGATCCTCTTGCTGCAAATATTGATCAAGTCCGGCTGAATCAAAGCCTTTAATCAAGACATTCGCCATCTCCCCTTGTTTTAAAAACTGGGCAAGCTCTAAGGGAGTAAGTTCCAGCTCTCTACCTTCTGGTAAAAGTTGATAAGTCGCTTTCAAATCTAATCGAGCACCTGCTTTTATTAGACATTCAACCTGCTCTATCTGATTAGTTAAAACAGCATGATGCAGCAAGGTACAATTAGCAGTATTGACAAGTTGGGATGGAACATAGTTAACTGCATCTCGTTCAGAAAATTTCAGGATTGGCATGGATAAAATATTTGTCATTGATTCTAATTTATTAGACTTCATTATATAGATTTCGTTATTCATAATGACCATATTACGCAAATATTCTATCACTTCGGAAAATCTGCGCGGTACTTTTTCAAGAACCAAAACAATGGTATTAGTTTTCTTATCAAAATAATACAATTCACTATGAGCATGATCTGAGTTTGGAAGAGAGTCATTAGAAACTAATAGGTATCCCTTGTTTGTTTCGCATTTCGCTATCAACTTTTCCATTTTTTCTTTTTTATCTTCATCGTTCTGATATTTTATTCCGCCTAAACTAGTGTCCCCTAGATCTAAAAATCTTGTACTGGAAGGATAATGCATTTGTTGATTGATATCGCCATAGCTTAGGTAGTTTTCAAGAGGAGTTTGTTCTTTATCGAGTCTGTTTCTTTCTAGCCAATAAAACAATCCAATACCTGTTTTTTTAAAATTAATTTTTTTAAATTGGATCTCTACTATTTTTCCTGCTAAATGATACCAGCTTTTATTAGCAGAATAGGATTTGAAACCTATTTTATTTATTCCCATTTTATTTCTTTGCTCATCCATCGACACAAATGGTATTTTGTCAGATGATTTAAATGCATTAATATTTGCAAATTTAGGATCTGATTTCCAAGAATCAAACACTTCTTTTAGCGTGGAATTATTTCGATCAGGAGAATACATCATGTAAAAATCATTTTCTGTTTTATGATTTATTACTTCCTGATTCGCCCCAGTAAAAAAATGATCCTCACCAGACAGGGAAATATTTTTTTCATGCTCTGGAAATATGCTCGTATCAAAAAAATAACCTCCTTGACAAAGTAACAAAAATAATGAAAAACCATCCTTGAATAAAACTCGCGATGTAGAATCATCTTTGTCAGCATTTTTTACTTTATCGTCTAAGAGTTTTTGCATAAAGGCAGCAGCTTCTGCATGCTCAGCACCAGCCTCTGTCATGCCAGCCGCACGCTCTTTGTGCGAGGTGGCATCCAGAAGATCTTCAACCGCACACACTTCAATATCAACTCTTTCATTTTTGAAAACTGTTTGATAATATTCTTCGTGCTCTTTCAAACACCAAAATTTAATTGGATTAACTTCTTCTCCCTGCGCCGCCTGCTCTTGTAATTTTCTTGCTGTTTCAATGGGGCCAGCAATATCATGACCCGCAATGGCATAGATATTATCTCGCGTTGGCGGACCAATCCACGCGTAATGGATGGTTTTGGAATGGGGAATGTCAGGCATATGATATCCTCGTTTATATTTTTTAGTTATATAATATAATTATTGCATGTGTTCACGCGCTTATCTGCAAGGACTCTGTCATGCCAGCATGCTTTTAGCTGGCATCCAGTTCTAATTCCTGGATGCCAGCTAAAAGCATGCTGGCATGACAAACTCCGCTGGCATGACAAACTCCGCTGGCATACATATGTTAATTATACTATATGCAGCTGAAAAAGACTGATTAAAATCTCCACTACAATCAACAAAATAATAATACTCTCCAACAAACTCGAATGCCGATGCTGCACTTGGCTATTCAAAATATCTAACAACTCTTGCAGCACATCTAACTTTTGATTCAGTGCCATCACTCGACTTTCAATATCAAGAAATTTTTTCGTCATAATATAATAAGGCTCAACACCAGGATTACGCCAAAAAAATTCTGGCGTATCCAGATATTCAATATTGAGATTAATCGAACTACGCGCAATAAATATTTCACCAATGCGTTTAAAAATCGCGCGTCTTGATAAGGAAATAACACCGTGATTGGCAATTTCTTCTGGCAAATGATGATTGGCTTTAATCGTATCTTTAATCGCTTCTTCAAAGGCTGCTAATTTAATCGATTGCGCCAAGCCATATGAGATGGCAAATTTAATATGTGGTTCATTGCTATCTAAAGTGATAACATCAAGACGATAGCGTTCATTGGTATCAATATTAGCTTCATCGCCATAGTGATAAAAGAAATGATCGGTTTCAATATGACGCAAGGGATGAAGAGAAAAATCTCGCACATATTCCAGTAATTTATCTTCATGTCCTTTTTTAAATCCCCAAGAAACAAAAGCGCCATGATTAAAAAAGAAAATATCACCAATTCGTTTTAAGTTGGTCACATGCAAGGCATCACGAGAAAGACGCGTATAATAGCCTTTTTTCTTGAAAAAATGAGAAAGTCCTAATAAATCATAGCTATCCGCTGTGCAAAAAGAGACACAGCGTAGAAAAGAACGAAATGCCTTAATATTAGACATAAATACCTCGTTACTCTTACTCAAGATACTAGAAAGGCTGAATTAAAATCAAGGTCTGCGTCTCCTAGACCCACTTCTCTCTTCACTACTATCTTGAAATTGAGTATCATTTTTTGCTTTTGATAGAGGTGGATTTGACTTAAGCATATTCTTCGGATAAGTCACTTCACCATCATTCTCTCTCTGCTGTCGAATATCAGCTAATCGTGCTTCTTCTTCTTTTAAAGTCGGTGCTGTCCAATGATTTTCAATATGCTGGTAATTATCATTAATATACTTTAAGGCAGCGGCTGCATCGTCAATATGAATATAGGATTCATCTTGATCTTGCATTTTCTTTGTTGCACCCGTAGCAGATAAGGCATTCTTTGTTGCAGCACTGCCATGCGCTTCTCCAAATTGCGTTTTTTTACCAGGTTCCGCGCCTTCTACACCAATCAATAAGGCACCTAGCGTTTTTCCACTCTTGGGAAAATGTGTGTTTAAATATAAATGACCATGTGAACCATCTGCTGCTTCTGCTCTTGCATTTGCACTTACACCCACATTCATACCCCAATGTTCTTTGTTTGTCGCTGCACTCACATAGTGTGGTGCATCAGATAGTCCAGCAAAAAATTTAGCAGGATCAATATGAACAATACCTGCAACAGGACTTCCCAAAGATAATTCATGAAATTCACCACTTTTATAAATCGTTTTATGTGAGGCTGCTATACGTGATTTGATCACTGCATCATTAGCCTCTCTATCTCCCGTCATTGTATTAAATAAGGCATTCATATCATCACAGCTAATTCTAACACGACCGCCATGACTGACATCTTCAACACCCAAGCCTAAATATTCAAATAGGGCAAACATTTTACGTACCACAGCTTGACGTGCTGCATACTGAGGATCATCAGGATAGTTTTTCGGATCTGCTGTGATAAATGCCTTCCATGCCATCAAATTATTTTCAAATTGCGCTTGAGAAGAACGTTTGAGTAATTCATCCATCGTGACTGCTCTAGCTGCTGCATGAAATTCGATAGGATTCTGTTTTAATGCTTCTTCATAAGGGTCTTCTGCTCTGCCTTGAGGTGTCGAAATAACACGGGTTGAAACAATATGTGATTTAGCTTCTTGCACAATCGCATCATACAAGAGAGTAATACCAGGCCCTAAGATAAGTTCGCCCTCGCCTTGAAATTGTGATGCATTTTTAGCTTTTACACCTGGCGCATCATTGCGATAGAAAAGACCGACCATGTTATCGCCAGAAATATTAGTATAAGTACTTCGTGCTTCAATTGCTGTACTTTGCAAGGTTTGACCAGGTACATATTGCGGTGTTTTTTCTTTAATACCTTCTTTTATCGCATCAAAAAGCCATTCCTTACCTGCAGAAATTTCAAGTCTTCTCACAATGACTTGAGGATCATTGACATGAGCCTTCCTCATTTCTGCCTTCATTTCATCTGTTACTCTGCCGCTAAGTATTTCACCTACTTTTCCGACCGGCGGAAATTGAACTGCTTTAAATACATCAGCATTTAATAAGGCACTTTGCGTCCATTCCTTTCCATCAAAGCCATAAATACTGATATTGCCATTTTCATTAATTAAAATAGGAATATTGCCATGTTCTTTTTGTAGTGCCGTTAATTTTTCCTCGCTGAGCTCTTCTTTAGATAATACTGATATCGTCAGCGTATCATACTCCAACCAATTATGTTCCTTAGGTTTATGCGCAGCCGATGAAACCATGGCAACATGCATGAGTAATTCAGAAATACCCCGAGTAAAATATTTTCGACTCTGATTGCGATCAACAAAATCATCGTAATTTACGTGTAATTTAGCTAGAAATTCATCTTCATAAGTCATTGTGTCATTGCGCAAAAGCTTATTCATTAAATAAGATGAATTACCCGTATAAATATTAATTGCAGATACTTCAGCATCTGACTGATTTAAATAATCATGTTCTTTGCGATCATTATCGTGAATATTTGCGATGACATTATCAACTCTCTCATTAGTTGGGCTATAAAGAGCATGACCTCTTTTATTCATTTCAGCTAGAATATAGGGATGTAAAAATGCAAGCTTGTCTTGATCTAAGGGATTTTCTAATTTTTTGATAGCTTGAATTTTAGCCGGATCTTGTTCGTGCTGCATAAGGTCTTTTTTACTCATTTCACCTTCCACTGATGCACCATCAGGGCCAATACAACTATAGCGAAAAACACCCTTTTGTTTACTCACATAGACTATATTTTCTAATTTCTTTGCCTTAGGATCTTCTAGCGGCAATGACAAGCGGTAATTTCGTCCTGCTAATTTAATTTTCCAAGTACCCGCAAGAGGTGAATCTGGCCGTTCAGGTTTGACCTGTGATCCGCCATGCCCGAAATCAGACTTCAAAAAATCCATATAAGCTTGATGCGTTTCATCGTCAAAACGCGGCATATGACGCCAGTCCACGTGCCGTAATAATGTCGTTAAATTATATTCCTGATCTAAATACTTCGCCAAAATAGATTTATCATCCTCTGATTTATAAAAGACAACTTGAGGATTCGCCGTATCTTTGTCATTTAAGATGGCCTTAAGTAGGACATACATGATGCGAGTAGATGCATTCAAATTAACTGGTCCAAATTCAATGGCCTGTCCACTGCTATTTTCATATTTTTCATCCAAGGCTTTTCCAATTTCATCTACTCTGAAATTATAGAAATGGTCGCGCAATTCGTTTTCTCTCAGTAAGGTAGGGCTTTTAGCCTTCTTAATGAGGCTATCTAATTCCACCATATCAACATCGCTGATATATTCATTTACTGGAACTGGGCTAGTTAATTTATTTTCTATGACTACTTTAGAAGTGATAGACTGAATATGATCCGCATCTTTAATTTCAACTTTCTCTCGCTGTCCTTGTTTATTAATATAGTACAATTCATTCGTATTCTTAGCTAAGACATAGGAGTGATGATATTTTTTATTTTGTAATATGCTAGCATTTTTATCTGACATGTCATCAATTAAGTAAATATTCATCCATTTTAGTTTTTCTACTTCAATTTTTTCCGTTAATTTACTCGTCATATTATCTAAAACTGTTTCGCTCACATTTTCAGTTAGCTCCCGATGAAAATTAGCAATGGCAGATTTCAGTTCTCCTGATTCTAATAAATCAATCGTTTTATACTGTTTCATCAAATTTTCATGATATTTTTTAAATTCATCGACTAAAATAATATATTCATCCTTAATATGCGCCATGCTATCTGGTAAATTATTTTTACTAAGTAGTAGCGAAAATTGGTTCAATTTATTTTTTAATATGACACCCTCGCTATAAGATTTAAGTAATTCATTGCAAACCGGATCGCTTTTATTTTTGAATACTATATTAATCGAACTTAATTCAACTTTCATGTTATTAGCTTGATCATCATAGACTTTTAACATGGTCATCATACGATTATTTTCAATTTCATAATTATGCTTGCTGATGAAATAATCATAGTACATCGGGTCATTACTGATGTGTAATTGTGCCAAATCATGATCATGCTTTGATTTGTTATAATTTAACATGGTGCTAATATAATTTTGTCTTGCCGCAAGCACTTCTTTTTTCAGTGACTCGTTCTTTTCAATCCTCTCAAATAATTCTTTTGGATCCTTGATAGCCAATAATTCCGTGATATTTTTACTATATTGCATTGCCTTCATTTCATCAGCTATCCTTTTTTTTGCTTCCTCAATTTCTGCATTTGTTTTCACTGCATTTACGGCTATGACATGAAAGCTAGCATATTCCTTAAGAGAACGGATAGAAGGATATATTCTTTCTTTTATCATTGACTGAATTTGCGCATCTTTATTTTCTATCTTTGATAGAGCCTCACTTAATTGCTGCATTTCACTATCCAGTAATTTTCGAGTGTCTATCATTTCTGAGGAAAGTTTGACTAAGGTAATTGTATTCTGTGCTTTATTGATGCGATTTCGCGTTTCATAGAGTTGAGAAAGCCGTTTCTCAATGAGAGATATTCTATCTTGTATTTCTTCATAACTCGATTGCTCTATTACATCTCGAGACTGCGTCATCTTACCCCCGAGAAACAACACACTCCTCATCAATACTTATTAATTATATTTAGATTGATTTTCTTTTAATATACGCTTCATACTCTCCTTCACTTTTAACTAATTTTTTGTATAAGTTAACTTGCTTATCTAAAGTACGTCGATCAAAAAGATAGCTAGTACTACATAAAATAGGTGGTTCTTGACTCCTGCAATAAATTTGCAAAGCCTCAGATTGATCTCGGGTAAAACCATTGCAGCGAAGGCCATATTTGGCAGCATCCTGATCTTTCTCTAAATATAATTTCACATTGCTAGCTGCCCAAACCATATATTCACGACTAGGAATGCTAAGCTGATCATTTTTACTTTTGAATTTTAATAATCTATCCTCTATTGATAATCGTTCATATTGGCGCATTGAGTTAGCTTCATCTTTATCACTTTTCTTTTCATAAAAATACACGTCTGATTTTACACCTGATTCATTTTTTGATATTAAAGTTGCGCTATTGATATTGCCATATTGCATAGGAATAACAGCATACTTTGTATCTGCAATTTCCGTTTGTGTCGTTTTCGCAGCTGTTTGAATGGTCATGGCTTCATGGGCTTGCGCTGTATTCAAAAATTCTTCAATTTTCTCCATTGCTTTTTCACGTTGATTGGTCGTAAATGCGTTTTCTAATAAATTTTGTGTATCAATAGCAGATGGGGATTCATGATAACGAGCTTCATTAGCTGGTTCTGCATGCTTATATAATCCAGAAGATGCTGTAGATAAAACATTTTTAGTGATTTTACGAAAGTGATTTAATTTTTCATTCGCCATTGCTTGACTGGGTAGGGCTTGTGTAGGCCGAGCTGGTACAGAAACTGGCGGCGGTGTTGTTGGCCGCATGGGTGCCTGAACAACTGGTGGTGGTGTTACTGGCCGTGCGGATGCTGCTTGAGCTTCTATTTGCTTTGCTGCTGATTTTGCATCTGCCCTTGTTCTTTGCTCGAAATCAATAGGATTTTCTCGAAGTATCTTCTCATAAGGATCTTCTGCTCTACCCTGCGGCGTCGAAATAACACGTGTTGAGACAATATGTGACCTACCTTCTTGCACGATGGCATCATACAATAAGGTAATACCTGGCCCAAGAATACGCTCACCCTCTCCTTGAAATTGTGATGCATTCGCTGCTCTGACACCAGGTGCCTCATTACGAAACAAGAGACCCACCATATTGTTACCAGTAATATTGGCATAAGTACTTCGCGCTTCAATCGTCGTACTTTGCAAGGTTTGACCTGGCACATATTGCGGAATTTGTTCTTGGACGCCTTTCTGAATTGCTTCAAGCAGCCATTCTCTGCCAGCAGAAATTTCAAGTCTTCTGACAACAACTTGGGGTTCATTCACATGCCCTTTTTTCATTTCTGCTTTCATTTCATCTGTTACTTTGGCGCTGAGAATTTCACCTATTTCACCGACTGGCGGAAATGGAACCGCCTTAAATACCTCAGCGTCTAATAAAGCGCTCTGCTTCCATTCCTTGCCATCATAGCCATAAATACTGATATTGCCATTTTCATTAATTAAAATGGGAATATTGCCATGTTCTTTTTGTAGTGCAGTTAATTTTGTTTCATCAAGGTCTTTCTTCGATGAGACAGATATCATCAGCGTATCAAACTCAAGTAAATTATGTTCCTTAGGTTTATTAGCCGCTGAAGAAGCCATGGCAACATGCATGAGTAATTCAGATATGCCCTGAGTAAAATATTTTCGACTCTGATTTATATCGACAAAATCATCATAATCCACGTGTAATTTAGCTATAAATTCATCCTCATAAGTCATCGTATCGTTGCGCAAGAGTTTATTCATTAAATAAGATGAATTGCCTGTATAAATATTAATGGCGGCGACTTCAGCATCGCTCAATTCTAAGTAATCATGATCTTTTCGATCATTATCGTGAATATTTGCGATTACATTAGCCACTCTCTCAGGCGTTGGGCTATAGACAGTATGACCTCTTTTGTTAGTCTCAGCTAAAATATAAGGATGTAAAAATGCGAGCTTATCTTGATCAAGCGGATTTTTTAATTCCTTGATTGCCTGTATTTTACTGGGATCTTGCTCATATTGAAGCAATTGTTTTTTACTAATTTCACCTTCTACTGGTGTGCCATCAGGGCCAAGACAGCTATAGTGAAAATCACCTTTGTGCTTTCTCACATACACTGTCTTTTCTAATTGTTTTGTATTTTTATCTTCTAGCGGTAAGGCCAATTGATAATTTTTACCTGCCGAAGGAATTTTCCAGGTACCACGTAGAGGTGCGTCAGGCCGCTCAGGTTTGACTTGTGATCCACCATGACCAAAATCATTAGTAAGAAATTCCATATAAGCCTGATGTGCACTTTCATCAAAGCGAGGCATATGACGCCAATCCACATGACGCAGCAGTGTCGTCAAGTTATATTCATTATTCAAATATTTCACTAAAATCGATTTATCATCTTCTGATTTAGAAAAGACAACTTGGGGATGCGCATGATCTTTCTCATTTAGCATGCTATTGAGAAGTGCGTACATAATACGTGTCGATGCATTCAAATTAACGGGACCAAATTCAACTGATTTTTCATCAATATTTTGATCTAATACTTTTTCAATTTCTTCCACTCTAAAATTATAGAAGTGATCACGTAATTCTTTTTCTCTCATTAAAGTCACGCTTCCCTTGGCTTTAATGAGATTATCCAATTCCACCATGCTTTGATCGCTGATATATTCATTAATGGGAATTGGACTGGTCAGCGTTTTACTGCCCGTAGCAATAGCAGCAATGATGGATTGCAGTGCCTCTTTTTTTACATCCATCTTTTCACGCTGCCCCTGTTTATTGATATAATATAATTCATTGCTATTTTTAGCTAAGATATAAGAATGATGATATTTTTCATCGCTAAAAATATTATTAGCTTGACTTGGCATGTCATCAACTAAATAAACATTCATCCATTTTACTTCTGCCACTTCGATTTTTTCAGTTAATTTATCGACAATTTTATCTAAAACGTCGCCTTTGATATTAGCAGTTGCATCACGATGTAAATGAATAGCAGCAAGCTTTAATTCTTCATTTTGTAATGCATCGATCGCCGCATACTGCCTATCCAAAGCTTCATGATATTCTTTGAATTTATCCACAAGAGAAACAAATTCATCCTTGATATCTGTTATATTTTTTGGCATATTTTCTTTATTTAACATCGCGAGAAATTGATTTAATTCGTTTTTTAATTGAATTCCTTCGCTATATGATTTAAGTAATTCAGCACAGACTGGACTGTTTTTATTTTCAAGTAGAATGGGAATTGATGTTAATTCGTTAGTTATATTATTTGCCTTAGCTTGATTTTGATAGGCTTGTAAAATAACCCCCAGATTAGAATGAGCCATTTCATACTTATGCTTAGTCGTAAAATAATCATAATACATTGCATCATTAGTTGTCTTTAGTTGCGCTAGATCATAATCCTGTTTTGATTTATCCATATTGAGCATACGTTTAATCAAGTTCTGCTGCTCATTTAATATTTCCGTTTTTAGGGATTCGTCTTTTTCAATTCGCTGAAATATTTCTACTGGATCCTTCATTGCCAATAAGTCCATCATGTTCTTGCTGTACTGCATTTCCTTCATTTCATCAGCTATTCTTTTTTTAGCTTCTTCCGTTTCAGCCGTTTCTGTTGCTTTGTTTGCTATAAAAACATGAAATTGAGCATAATCTTTAAGCGAGCGAATAGCGGGATAGAATCTTTCTTTTAGTAATTTATCTGCTTCACTCGAGTTTTCAATTTCTGATATGGCTTCACTGACTTGCTGGATTTCATTATCCATTATTTTCTTACTATCCATCATTTCTTCAGACAGTTTAAGTAAGGCAGCAGTATCTTTCACTTTCTTGAGTTGATTTTGTAATTCGTAGAGATGACTAAGCTGCTTCTCTATGTAAGAAAGTTTTTCTTGAATACCCGCATCTCGTGATTGTGTCATTTTACCCCCTAGCAAAATACACAGCCCATTTATACTATTGTATTTATGGTGTTTATCCTTATTTAATTATTATAGCTTAGAGTGGGAGATATATTATTATACTTAACAACTAATTGAGTATTATCATAATTTCTGTCGTTTTTTTCGGAAAAATTCACTTAATAACTGACTGCCAATTTCTGCTAATAAACCACCTGCATACTTAATCCTATGATTATGAAAGGGATAATCCAAGGCAGCACATTGGCTTTGTATAGCGCCTGTTTTGGGGTCATTAGCCGCATAGACAAGCCTTGCAATACGTGCATGCACCATCGCACCAACGCACATTAGACAGGGTTCTAGACTGACATAGAGGGTAGTATTTATAAGCCGATAATTCTGCAAAAATTGAGCACCTTGGCGCAGGGCAAGTATTTCTGCATGTGCTGTGGGATCATGCAAACTAATCGGCGCATTAAATCCCTCGCCGATTAATTTATCATCCGCTACGAGCACAGCACCAACTGGGATTTCAGCTTGCTTTCCAGCTTGTGCAGCTAAAGTTAGGGCATGCTGCATCCAATATTCATCACGCGGGGTAAAAATCATTTCTTGTCACTCGTTTAATTGTGTACTATTTTAATATAGAAACTTTACTGTTACGAGCATGTTCGTTGTTGATGGAAAATAGAAGTAAAGCATTCAAATTTAGCAAAAGCGTTCAGTAAGGAAGCCTTCCCCCACAGGGGGAAGGTGCCAAAGGCGGATGGGGGAATATTAATAATTGCATTTTTATTCCCCCATCCGCCCGTTGGGCACCTTCCCCCTGTGGGGGAAGGCTTCCTTACTGAACGCTTTTACTAAATTTGAATGCTTTACTTCTATTTTCCATTACACTAAGAGAAAATGGACTAAAAAATGTCAGAATCTAGTAATAAATCCCTAGTAAGTAGTTTCTGGCTTTCCATCATACTCCATTTACTCATATTCTTCCTTATCATTACCACCTTTGTTTTTCAACCGAATGTAGTACAGCAGAAACCGCCTTCGCTCTATGTTCCCTCCTATGTTTATACGGGTGCTGTACCGCCACAAACAGTTTCCAATCAACAAGCGCAGTCAGCCAAATCAACTGTGCGCAAGCAACATACAGCTCAAGAAAAAAAAGCTTCTTCACCTTTTCCAGAAACTGCTGTGAGCGGAAAAATGTATCAGGCGTCAAAAAAACCATCCATGAAGGAATCAGTCCTGGCATCTTCACTCAAAATGCTGCAGCAAGACCAAGTGCAATTTATGCAAGCAAAAAAAGAAGAAGATCCCATTTATTTAATTGGTGATATGAGTCAAGCAGCCGATCCCCTAATCAAACTGATTGGCAGAGCATTATCTCGGAATTTTCATTATCCTGACACAGCGGGACGACTTGGTATCAAAGGAAGGGCTTTAATCGGATTAACACTGCATCCAGAAGGATATTTCAGCGATGTAGAATTAATGAAATCGAGTAATAGCCCTGATTTAGATGCTGCTGCTTTGTATGCAGTGAATCAAGCACCGACTGTTGAAGGTGCAGATCGATTTATTAATGAGCCTAAGCATTTTGTGATTGGATTTATTTTTTATTAATATTTCCCTAAAACCATTTCTTTCTTTTAAAAATATATAAAAGAATGACAGCACTGATCACTAACAAACCCAATGCATAATAATAACCATATCGCCACGTCAACTCTGGCATCCAATAAAAATTCATCCCATAAATCCCTGTTATCAACGATAGCGGTAAGAATACGGAAGCAAAGGCAGTTAAAACACGCATGGTTTCATTCATTTTCTGCATTAGGGCATTGTCAATTTGTGCTAGCAAATTGTTTAACATATCGCGAATAGAATCCGTTTCATGAAAAATCATTTCACTTTGATTCAGTAAATTAGTTAATGAGAGACGGCATGCTTCCGATATGACTGATATTTTCTTACCTGAAATACGCATTAAAATTTCGCGAATGGTCACTAAATTGCGGCGAACCTTCATCATATTTTTTTTAACCGTCATCACATCATTATAGATATTTTTCTGCGAAGAACGAACTTGTAAATCTAATTGATCGGCAATCAACTCAAAGCCAAATAGTAAATTCGCATATTCATTGATGATATGATCTAAGATGAGAAACAAAATAAAACACGGCGTTTGCGCGTACTGAGAGCCTTGTTGGTAAGCAGAATTAAAACCCCTTAATACAGACAAAGGGTCAAATGAAGCGGTAAAACAAAAGCGATCTGTCAATTGCAAAATCAATTCACCGACATTTTCCGTTTCTTCATTTAATAAACTGGGGATACGCATCATGATTGTATCATCATGATTGATTAATCTGGGTTTGATAGCATTAGCTCTTTGGCATAAATCAATAACAGTGTTCGCCAAGGGGATTTTTTCTATCATTTGCTTAAAAGCAACTTGATCATTCAAGTCACAATGAATCCAATAAACCTTAGTTTTATCTTTGAGGGGAAAGTTTAATTCTGCTAATGAACGCGGCTGATAGCTATGTTGCTGGAGATCAAATTCAATGATAATTGAATCAAAGATTGTGAGCGTCATCAGCACCTCTCACATTTGTTGATGTGATCAGGGGTCATTATGACCCCTTATCTTTAATATGACTCCACAATCACTTTAGTCCCCATGTGGGCAAAGTTAAATCGTATCCACTCAGCATCTGCCACATGCAATCTCACACAGCCATGGCTTTCATTACCATCCACCACTTCATAGGAGCCATGTAAGGCTTGATTGCCATTGAAGAACATGCAATAGGGCATAGGCGCACCGCCATGAGGCAAGGGATAAAGTGTTGACTTGCATTTTGCAGTACCTAATGAATTGATGCGATAAGAACCCACTCGTGTATGACAGGGACGATGTATATCAGGACACCAGTCACCACCCGCCGTCGCCACACCGCCTTTCACTAAGTTACCTGCCGGATCATAGGCGCCCCAAGCATGTACTCTTGGATTGACTATAATGACGTCCTCACCTCGAGCTGTAATTTGCTGCGGCATTCTAGCAGCATAGTCTACCGTCTTTTTTTCAAGCTTTTCCTGTTGGGGCTTTGATAAAGCAGAATACTGTGAATCATCGCCAGACAGAGAAGAACAAGAACTAAGGAAGAAAGAAACCGAAATGCCAATCGCAGCTAATGCAATACTACGCATCATTCCCACTCCTTATATTTTGAAATTACTTTCATTGTAACCCAAAAAAGCATAAGGATAAGACTTGTAAAATTATTCTGTCAGTAAATTCATGGATTTAAAGGGGGAAATTAATTCTAACGTTGAGGAACACACCGGCCTAATCGGGCATGCACAGGAGCATATTTAGGCCGGTGGATCTTTAAGTGATTAATTATTTTAGGACTTAATACCCAGCAATTGCACTTTAAAAATCAAGGTTTCATTTGGACCAATGGCAGGCGGCGCACCTTGCTGACCATAGGCCAAATTAGCGGGAATATAAAGCTCCCAAGTCGATCCCACTGGCATTAATTGCAATGCTTCTACCCAGCCAGGAATAACTTGATTTACTGCAAAAGTTGCTGGTTGGCCGCGTTTATAAGAACTATCAAATTCAGTTCCATTAATTAAAGTGCCTGCATAATGAACGGTGACCGTATCATTTGCCGTTGGCTTTGGCCCGGTGCCTGCTACGATGACCTTGTATTGCAAGCCAGATGGCGTGGTGACAACACCAGGCTTAACTTTATTAGACGCTAAAAAAGCATCACCGCTTGTCACGGTTTGCTGAGTTGATGTTTGATTTTGCATTTGCGGATTCCCCGTCGTTGTTTGTGTATCAGCATAAGCTTGTGCATAAACCATCCCTAGCCCTGCTAATACTGTAATGACTGATGATTTGATAATTCCATATGACATGTTGCTATCCTCAAGTAGTAAATTGCGAAGAATTATCATAACGTAATCAAAAGGAATTATCAGTAGTTTATTACAAGGAAAGTTCATAAGCCTTACTCAATCCCTGCAGCACTAAATCCGGCATAATAACATCAAAGACATTCTTGTCGCGATAAAGTTGAGCGAATCCACCCGTGCCAATCACCATTGCAGTTTCCGTAGAAAAAGCCTCTTGTTTAATGGTATGAATCATTTCTCTCAGTGCACCTAATTGACCAAAATAAAGGCCTGCTTGAATACTTTCTCGTGTTGTTCTACCAATACAATGAGAAGGTATTTCAATATCTACCGCCATTAATTTAGCCGTATTGGCTTTCAATGATTCCATACCAAGGCGCAAGCCTGGCAAAATAGCACCGCCTAAATAATCACGTTTTTGTGAAATCACACAAAGGGTCGTTGCTGTGCCCATATCGACAATAATAATATTTTTACGAGGAAAAATAGAGATGGCGCCAATAGCATTGGCAATTCGGTCTGCGCCCACTTCATTAGGATTTTTATATTTGATATTTAATCCCGTTTTTACGCCTGATTGCAGCACGAAATAATGACATTTGAGATAAAGTGAAATGCAATGATGAATCGTATAATCACAACTCGGCACCACTGAACTCACTGCCGTCGCCTTAATTTTTTCTGCTTCAATCTTGTTAAAATGCAGCATACTCAGCAGAAACATGCCGAATTGATCAGCGGTTCCAACTAAATGGGTCGCATAACGAAAGCGCGCAATGAGTTGTTCATCTTTAAAAACACCACCTAAGATATGCGTATTACCCACATCAAGACAAAGTAACATAAATTCATACTCTCACTACATTATCAATTAAACGAATATCACCTAAGGACACAGCGCCCAAACGTCTTTGCCATTGATCCATGATATAATCCACTTTAAATCCTAAAGAAATTAATTCCGCTGTAATTTGCGCTGCATTTAATTCGCTCTGTAATAAGCGGGGAAAATGCGCGGCTTGCAAACGCTGGGCTGGCGTTAATCTTGCATTACGTGAACTCAAGGCAAGACCATCAGCTGCACGCATGGTTTCACAGGCATTAATTTTTACTGGTAAGAATAAAGCCGAAACCATTTTCCGAATTAACAATAATTGCTGATAATCTTTTTCGCCAAAATAAGCTTGAGTCGGCTGTAGCAAATTAAGCAATTTCAACACGACTGTTAACATACCCGTAAAATGTCCTGGACGATGCGCCCCTTCTAACAATTGACTAACTTGGTCTTCAGTCACGCGCACCTCATAGCCATCTGGATACATCATGTCAGCTTCAGGTAAAAAAAGATAATCAACTTGATGCGCTGTTAACAAGGCAATATCAGCTTCATTATTACGCGGATAGGATTGAAAATCTTCTGCTTGATTAAATTGCGTTGGATTGACAAAGATACTCGCAACAGTAAGATCATTTTCTTGTCGTGAACGCGCACACAAACTCATGTGTCCTGCATGCAGATAACCCATGGTTGGCACAAAGCCAATCGTTTTATTTGCCAGCGTTTTTCGCAGTGCTTGCCAATCACTTATTTTCGTAACAATGTTCATCGCTTGGAAAACCTCCTGATTGAATAGCATTGACAAATGATTCTATACTCTGTGTTATATCTTCATAGCCAGACATAAATTGTTTAACAAATTTTGGCTTGAAATCAATATTCAATCCCAGCAAATCTTGCCACACTAAGACTTGACCATCTGTTTTTGCACCCGCACCAATGCCAATGGTTGGAATGGATAATACTTGCGTGATATCAGCTGCTAATGGACTGGGTACACATTCTAAGACCAAGGCAACGCATCCTGCTGCTTGCAATTTTAAGGCATCTTCTTTAATACGCTCAGCACTTTCTGCTGTCTTGCCCTGCACTTTAAAACCGCCAAGACTATGCATTAATTGCAAGGTTAAACCTAAGTGCCCAATCACTGGAATACCTGATTCGGTCAAATGTCGAATTAATTTGAAATTGCCATCAGCACTTTCTAATTTTAATGCATGCGCGCCTGCTTGCATTAAAGCACCTGCAGCCGCGACATTTTTACTGAGAGATTGACGATAACTCAGAAAAGGCAAATCACTCACAATAAATTTATCACCTGCTCCTCTGCTTACCGCTTCCGTGTGAAGACACATCATATCCATAGTGGCAGCCAGTGTATTTTTATGTCCATGCATGGTCATAGCAACACTATCACCGACTAACAAACAATCTACATTACTGCCTGACAAGATTCGCGCGCTGGTATAATCATAGCAAGTGACCATACTAATTTTCTGTCCCATTTGTTTTTTCTTTGAAAAATCTAATACATTCATTTTATTTTCCTCTGTTTAGAAAAGGCGGTGACAAAACTTGCATAAACATCTTGGAAGGGATCATCTGCGAGTGCTGCCATATTTTTTTCAATCGTGACATGATCATTACGCGTTAAGGGCCCCGTTAATGCCGTCTGAGGTGCAGTACAAAGATTTTCTGTCACTTGCTGCAAAAAGGGATGGGCCATCTCAATCGGTATTTGCAATTCCTGCTCAAAGCTATGAAATAATTTCTGCCAAAGCAGACAGCTAAAATTACCGGCTAATACGCAATAGGCATGATATTTAGGCTTTAATGATTTAGCGATGCGAACATGATGATTGGGCAAGCCAGGTAATAAATCAGAATAATGAGGGGCATCATGATCAACAATAAAAGGGACGGATTGATAACGAGCTAAATCATACTGCAATTCATTGAAAGTCATTAGGGGATGAGCACCATAAACACGTTCGCTGATATGGCTACCGGAAAAATGTATGCAAATTGCGGAAGTTTGTTGAAGATGCTCTGCTGCAAATGCTTCAATCGCAGCATCGCTAATGAGTAATAAAATGTGCGTAGCCTCGGAAATAGCTGCCTGTAATTGTGCGAGCGCTTGACCACGATGCCAACAAGAAAAATTTAATTTTAATAGAGAAAAATAATATTGAAAGTGCCGCGCAACACGGCCATTGCCGATGAGGAGATAATGTGGTACTTGTCTCATGATCAAGTCCTTAGGGTGACAATTTATGTATCATGTCTCCGCCATTTTCAGGTCGGATCGAGAGTTAATGTATAAGATCAGTTATGACTTTGCAAGGGTGCGATTATGACGAACCATTATATCATCGTTGGTGATGGTGATTTTTTACCCAAAGAAATCATCGCGGAAGTGGTGAAAGATAAAATCATTGTGGCCCTCGATGCGGCGGCAGATCGCTTAGCACATCTTGGCCTTATGCCGCAGATTATTTTAGGTGATTTTGATGGTGATAGCGCCGAACATGCGGCTTTTTGGGGTATTCGAAGAAGTGGTTCGCAGCTAGAAGATGATGATGAGGCTGCCTATCCTGGGACACATGGAGTAAGTATTGTACCGCGTAAAAATCAAAATCTGACTGATCTCGCCAAAGCGATTATATATTGCGATGAATTAGGAGCAGCCAGTATTACACTTATCTGCGCAACAGGTGGACGTTTAGATCATCATGAGGCAGCCATGCGTTGCTTACGTGCTGCTTATAAAAAAGAACGAATGATCATGCTGCACACGGAACAGCAGAGTATTCGATTCGCTAAAAATGAGAGCTTGGTGATTGAAGGGGAAATTGGTGATAAATGTGCGCTGTTTGCCTTTCCACAAGCTGAATTTTCTTCGGAAGGCTTGGTTTATGAGGGAAGACATTATCCTTTGAATTTTGCTTTTTCTGAGAGTGTGGGGAATGTGCTTAAAGTTGCTCGCGCTAAAGTAGAAATTCACGGAGAAGCTTTAGTGATGCTGCCGCCACAACTTGCTTCGCAGCGTGCGTTTATGCGAAAGAGCAGGAGGGAGCGAGCGAGAGTGTTGTTGGGGGAGATGGTGTGATTTTTGATCGCATTAAAGGTTGCGCGGGTGTTCGTCGTTACGCTGATGTTCGTCGTTGCGCTGATGTTCGTCGTTGCGCTGATGTTCGTCGTTGCGCTGATGTTCGTCGTTGCGCTGATGTTCGTCGTTGCGAGGAGCGCTTTTTGCGACGAAGCAATCCAGGCTTTGACTTTTATCAAATGTTGCTTTTTTATAAAAGTCAAAGCCTGGATTGCTTCGTCGCAAAAAGCGCTCCTCGCAACGACGAACATCAGCGCAATGACGAACATCAGCGTAACGACGAACATCAGCGCAACGACGAACATCAGCGTAACGACGAACATCAGCGCAACGACGAACGCTTCAGCAACGACGAACACCTGCGTAAAAAAAATTCTCTAATACTCACAAGCAACATCATAAAAAGAAATTATTTCTCCTGCCGCACATTCATACCAGGATTTTTTATTTGCATCGCTTGTTGATAATATTTTTCATAAAAATCTATATTTTTATCAAGAGAGGAAAAATAAGCAGTTGCTCTCTTTTCTAAAATTTTCATACAAGATTCAAACTTTTCATATACCAGTTGAGGCGAAACAGAGAAGCCTTTTACTTCATAGCCAGATAGCATTCCGTCTAATGCAAGATAATCTGCATCGTCATAAATCTTGCTATTGTCACTCCATTTATTCTCATAGACTTCATTTTTTAATTGTCTCAAAAATTCAAATCTAGCAAGCGATTCCCTTTTATCAGGAAAAATATCCTGATTTTGAAAACAAGCTTGGTAATAGGAATAAAATCCAGTTAATTCTTTATTGTCAAATTCAGTTTGCATAGTTGAGAGCCTTGTTAATATCTGGTCATAGCTAGCATTAATCGCAGCCTCATCATTGACATGCCTGATATTTCTAAATTTATTTACTATTTCATATAAAGCATTATGTTCTCGAATAGATTTATTACCAAAGAAACCCTCTGGAATTCTTTTAGCATGTTGTCCGATAATTTTTTCTATATCCCAAATTAAGCGTTGGATAAAATTTTGTTTTGCTCGGGCTTCTTCTGATAATGGATCCCGTGTAGTAGTTGTTGTTGTAGTGGTTGTTGGCCGCTCATAGGTCTGAGTCGTTCTAGTTGACCTAGTTGAAGTGCCCGCCTTCAGATAAGCATTTCTCTTTCCATCATAAATTCTTTTTTTATCTGCATCTGATAAAACTTCGTGCGCATTAGAAATTGGCTTAAATTTTTCCCCGGCTTCTTCAATATTATCTTTATTCCTATCCGGATGCCATTTTAAAGCTAATTTTTTATAAGCACTTCTAATTTCTGCTAAGCTCGCAGTATCAGGAATACCCAGAACTGTATAATAATCATTGCTTGGATCGTATCTGCGCTGCATGCACAATACTCCTCGTTGATTTATTTTAATATTTTTATAATTATAGCATTAAATTTTACATTACTCTATGGAGTTGCCCTAGCAAGTAAAAAGGGAGAGAAAGCAAGTCATAACTCACTTCATTTCCCTTGCCATCCTTAACATTCACTTTTGTTTTACTGGGATAATCTGAATTAATTCTCAGCGCCAAAGATAATTTTTTTAATCCCATAAATAAATGTAAAGACTTCAAACTACCCGTGCTGCCTGCTTTTATTTCTATTGGAATGACTTGATTTTCATGTTGTATCACATAATCAATTTCTGCGTTTGATCCAGGTTCTTCTCTATGCCAGCAATATAAATTAGGTTCTATGTAAAAAGGAAAAATGCTTCTTAGTAATTGTCCTGCCACTTGTTCCGCCACGCCGCCATTATTAATCAAGATAATTTCATTTATTGCATTAAGCTGGATAAAATTCAAACCCAATGCGGCATTACACAGACCCACATATTGTTAAGTTATAAGGCATTTTGCCAATAAGTCAAGAAAACAGGGGGGTTGTTTTCTGGGGTAGACCTAGGAAACAGGGGGTTGTTTTGTGGGGATATGTAACTAAAACCGTTTGAGACGGAGCAAAAAGCGCCCTCACCCCTACCCCTCTCCCCTCGCAAAAAGCGCTCCGGGAGAGGGGAGAGTTCTAAATTTTCTCCTCGAAATAACTTAGGACGCTCCCCTCTCCCGGAGCGCTTTTTGCGAGGGGAGAGGGGCAGGGGGTGAGGGCAAGGGTCGCGCCACTTGCTTCGAAAGGACTACCGCCCTATCCCATAATACTCAAAACCCGCCGCCCGAATATGCTTGGGATCATATTGATTACGTCCGTCAAAAATAACATGACGACGCATGAGATTTTTCATCACATTAGTATCAGGATAGCAAAAGGGTTTCCATTCCGTGACCAAGGCCAAGGCATCTGCATTTTTCAAGGCATCATATTGATGTTCTGCAAAACTTAATTGCTTTGATTGTAAGTAGACAGCAGGCAGCATTTTTTCAGCCACTGACATAGCAGCGGGATCATAGGCTTGCACTCGCGCCCCACGGCGCATCATTTCTTCAATCAACACCAAAGAAGAAGCTTCACGCATATCATCGGTGCCTGGTTTAAATGCTAATCCCCACACACCCAAAGTCAGGCCAGATAAATCCTCACCAAATACTTTGACAATTTGCTGAGGCAGCACATATTTTTGTTGAAAATTACGTTTCTCAACCGCATGCAAAATAAGCGGTTCTACGCCATTTTGTTCTGCCATTTTCATCAAAGCACGCACATCTTTGGGAAAACAAGAACCGCCATAGCCGCAACCCGCATTGAGAAAGGCATTACCAATCCGTGCATCAGAACCGATACCAAGACGCACATTTTCAATATCGACATCCATGCGTTCACATAAGACCGCCATTTCATTCATGAAAGATATACGCGTAGCCAGCATGGCATTCGCTGCATACTTGGTCATTTCAGCATCTTTGACTCGCATAAAATAAATGCGTTCAGGACTGCGTAAAATCGGTAAATATAAATCAAGCATAATATTTTTAGCATTATTAGAATCTAAACCAATGATGACGCGATCGGGACGCATAAAATCTTCAATCGCAGCACCTTCACGTAAAAATTCGGGATTACTCACCACATCAAAGGGAATGCTTAGTTTGCGCTTAACTAATTCCTGCTGAATCACCTCTGTCACTTGATCAGCCATACCCACTGGCACCGTCGATTTATCGACGATCACACAATAATCGGTGATATGCCTGCCGATTGCACGCGCCGCTTCTAGCACATATTTAATATCAGCAGCACCATCCTTATCACTCGGCGTACCCACCGCAATAAAAATAACTTGTGGTTGAATGTTATTTTCCATCATTGAAGTGCTAAAACTAAGCCGCCCTTGCTTTAAATTACTCATCACCAGGGCATCTAAACCCGGTTCATAAATAGGAAGAACACCTTTTTGTAAATGAGTAATTTTCTCTGCATTAATATCAACACAATTAACATGATTACCTAATTCAGCAAAGCAAGCCCCTGTCACTAAACCAACATAGCCCGCACCAATCACTGTAATATTCACACTTTGTCTCCTGAAATCTTATAGATAATAACGCGATCACCGCGCTTATTTTGAAATGCGGCGACAGGCGTAGATTTTATTTCTGTTAATATAAATTTCCATTTATCTTTTTGATCGAGCCTCAAGGCAAGATAATCATATTGCATCCATTTGCCATTTGCGATTGCATTCACATTGGTATAAACAGGCAATAAACTAAAAATACGATTGCCAAAATGCTGCGAATAATACATCAGTTGATAATCATTAGCATACAGGGAAGCGGTCGGCGGCACATTGGCAGCGATCCAATCTCCACCTTGATGGATATAGGATTTCGAATAACCAAAATCAAAAATACCGCCCAATGAGGCAATACCAATAAAAAAAGCAGCTGCATAAGCCAATTGCCGACGACGATTGAGTAAATCATCCAAAGCAAAAGGCACCCAGAGCATGAGAATTAATGACAAGGCAATTAAATATCGGTTGGAGAGAAAAACATGCTGCATCAGAAAAGCAAAAGTAATAAGCACATTAATGAGGATGTAGCCCAATAAAATCCAATTTGCTTGTTTGCTAAATTTAATAGATTGACGCAGCCAAGCATAAATAAGCAAGGCCATATAAATCCAGGAAAGATTGCTGATGACGCTCACCAGATACCAAGTCGTCATCATAATGATGAGTACGAGACCCGCATCATGAACTGAATCTGAGCTTAATACATGCTGAGCAAGCGCTGTTTTCATTGTGAAGTAACGCTCTGCGATAATATTCATGCCTTGTTGAAATTGATTAAGCAACTCACTGACACGACCTAATTGATTAAGTGAATGATGCTGATAGATGATCAGCCATGCACCTACAAATAAGGCAATGACGATCAAGAAAAGATTTAAGCTAAGATAATGCAGCAATCCTTGCCGCCAAGATTGACGATTTTGAAAGAAAGCAAGCAAGGGTAAAAATAAGAGAAATACGGCGCCTTCAATACGAAATAAAGTTGCGATAATTAACATAGCAGCCCAAGCCAACGCGGTCAGCATGCGTGGATGTGAAAAATATCGCAATAATAAATAAACTGACATGAGATAGCATGCCCAAAATCCATGATCACGAATAATGGATTCGCGCACGCTATTAAATACATGTGCCAACAGGATAGTAGCCGCAGCCAGCCATAATATACGGCGGCTAGCTCCCAATTGTTTCACAATCAACATAAAAGCCGTGACAGTGATTAAAGAAAAAAACGCATTGAGTAAATAGGCAGAGGCCACATAAGATAAATGACTGGTCTCTGCTAATGCATGAATGAGCATGGGATAAAAAGGCCAGCGTGCTTGATTGCATAATTGCATGGCGCCTTTGATGCCTTGCAAGCTAATTGACTGAGCACTGAGTAAATAGCAAATGGCATCGGGATTAATGACTGTTTCCCTATAATCCAGCCAAAAAGATAAGAGGATGCTTGCAAATATTGCAACATAAAAGGGTAAGTATTTTTTCATACCACCAGCGTCTCTAAGGATCGTTTAAAGTCTTCAGCCAATTCAGGATGTTTTAAAGCATAGGCAACCGTCGCTTCCAAATAGCCTAATTTGCTGCCGCAATCATAGCGTTTACCTTGAAATTGATAGGCATAGACAGCTTCATGCTCCAGCAATTTAGCAATGGCATCTGTTAATTGTATTTCGCCGCCTGAGCCTACATGGGTATTTTCTAACATGGTAAAAATTTGCGGCGTTAAAATATAGCGGCCTACGACACCCAAATTTGAAGGGGCTTGTGCTGAATTTGGTTTTTCAATAATGCCATTCATTTCCGAAAGCGTATCATGTGTAATGGTAGATACAACGCCATAGCGATCTGTTTCCCTAGCTTGAATTTTTTGCACGGCAATAATACTGCTTTGCACACGATTAAATTCCGCCATCATTTGCTGCAAACAAGGTGTAGGCCCGTCAATTAAATCATCTGCCAATAAGACAGCAAAGGGTTTATTCATAATTAATTGCCGCGCACAATAGACGGCATGTCCCAATCCCTGCGGTGATTTTTGCCGGATATAAGCACAGGAAACACCATCGGGCAAAATTCCCCGAACAATGTCTAATAATTCCTGTTTACCCTGGTCTTGCAAGGCAGCTTCTAATTCAAAATTTGAATCAAAATGATCTTCGATAGCACGCTTACTGCTGTTAGTCACAAAAATTAATTCGGTGATACCGGCAGCAATGGCTTCTTCCACTGCATATTGAATCAAGGGTTTATCAACAATCGGCAGCATTTCTTTGGGATTGGCTTTAGTCGCTGGTAAAAAGCGAGTGCCTAATCCTGCTACGGGAAAAACAGCTTTTGTAATCATCATGAGGGCTCCAAATAAAGCTTCGGAATATTAACATAGTCGTGATAAAATCTCAGCAGTTCTCGCTGCAACGAAAAAATATAGAGATGAGCAATTCATGCGCAAAAATATCCTCATTTTTGGCCATAATGATGCAACCCAATTCATTGATATCTTCAATCAGTACACTCAATTATTTGATAAAAATCAATATGAAGTTACGGTTGCCTATCTCAGCGGCGAAGCCAACGAGCAAACACGCAAGCGCACGCTGGCAGAAAATGCCTTATTTTTAAATGTCCCTAAACAGAAAATCCGCTATTTAAAAATTGGCGCAATCACGCAATTACTCGCTTTATGCCGAGAAAAAAACTTTGAGATCGTCATTTGTCATCGTTACAAACCAACTTATATCATGCTCTGGGTAGCACAATTTCTCCGTATTCCCGCACTGGTTTTTGTCATGCATGAATTGAAAACCATGAATGCCCTTGGCAGAAAGGGATTGATTGCCTGTCTCGCACGACGAAATATGTATTTTGCCGGCGTCTCTAATGCAGTGCGAGATGATATGCGCCGTCATTTATGGCGCATCCCTAAAGAACGAATCGTAACCTTGTATAACATGATGGATACCGTCAGCAGTGAAGCAAGTCTACTCTCCCGTCAAGATGCAAGAAAGGCGCTCGGTCTGCCTGAAGATGTCTTTGTGTTTGCTAACATTGGCCGCTTGGCTGTTAATAAAGATCAAGCGACTTTAATTAAAGCATTTGCATTGATGAAGCCCCGCCATCTTAAAGCGAAATTAGTCATTGCAGGTAATGGTGAATTAGAACAGGCACTCAAACAACAGGCAAATGAAGCAGGCCTTGCTGGCGATATTATTTTTACTGGTTTTCTAGCCAATGCATCTCAATTCATGCGCGCCTTTGATTGCTTTATTTTATCTTCTATCCAAGAAGCATTTGGGCGAGTATTACTAGAAGCCATGATTGCCAAATTGCCTATCATTGCCACTCGCGTGAATGGCATTCCAGAAGTGCTGGGTAAAACTGGCATGTTGATTGCACCCAAAGATGCCTCGGAACTCAGCAATCGCATGCAGCATATTTATCATTTATCCGTCAATGCACGTGCTGAATTAGGTGAATCTGCTTATCAACAAGTGAACCAGCATTTTTCTATTCCTGCCTTCCAAACGCAATTTTGGAATTTGCCTCTCGGAGTCATATGAAGATTGCTTATACCACTACCTTTAACGCCGAAGATGTGCACAATTGGTCTGGAACACCTTTTCACATGGCGCAGGCTTTAGCTGAAGATGGTGATAGTCTCGTTTACATTGGCTCACTCAAACGTAAATTGCCGCCCTTTTTCAAAATAAAACAGGCATGGCAGCATTATCTTGCAGGACAGCGTGAAAGTCCGCGTTTTAATATCACGGCAGCAAAATATTATTCGGCACAAGTTAATCAGCAATTAGGCCGGCATGATGTTGATGCTATTGTTTCACCCTTGATTAATCCCATTGCCTATCTTGACACTAAGCAACCCATTATTCTCTGGACAGATGCACTTTATGCCAGTTTATTAGGCTTTTATCCTCCCTTTAATTACCACAGCGCCAAAACTATTTTGCAAGGTAATGAAATAACAGCGGCCTGTTTATCACGTTGTCGTTTAGCGATTTTCTCATCTGATTGGGCAGCGCATAGTGCCATCGAACTCTATGGTGCTAGCCGCGATAAAGTCAAAGTTGTGCCCTTTGGTGCAAACATTGATAGCCATCCTCATTTTACTGAGATACAAAATATTGTTAAACATCGAGCGACAGATAAAATTAAATTATTATTTTTGGCGAAAAGTTGGGAGCGTAAAGGTGGTGATGTGGTACTTGCTGTTGCCAAAGCACTATATGAAGCCGGTTATCCGGTTGAATTAAGCATTGCCGGTTATTATCCGCCCAAGTTAAATCCTATTCCACCCTATGTGAAATGCTTAGGTTTCATTTCAAAACACAGTGCGGAAGGTAAAGAAAAAATAAGACAAATATTGGCTGACACGCATTTTTTATTTGTACCTTCTCGCGCAGAAGCCTATGGCATTGTGTTCTGCGAAGCAAATGCCTTTGCTGTGCCTTGCTTAACAAGCTATGTCGGTGGCATTAGCACCATTGTAAAAGATAATATTAATGGCATGACCTTTGGCTTGGATGCTTCAGTCAAAAGCTATTGTGATTACATTGTAAATATGATGCAAAATCGCCCGCGTTATGAAGCCATGGCCATGGCTTCTTATAATGAATTTATCGAGCGCTTGAATTGGCGTGCGGCGGCTAAGGCGGTGAAGAAGATGATTGCGGAGAAGGTATAGATTTAAAGGTTCTATAATTCGTTGATGAAGAATAGAAATAAAGCGTTCAAATTTAGTAAAAGCGCTTAGTAAGAAGGCCTTCCCCCACCAGGGGGAAGGTGCCAAAGGCGGATGGGGGAATACTAATAATCACATTTTAATATTCCCCCATCCGCCCGTTGGGCACCTTCCCCCTGGTGGGGGAAGGCCTCCTTACTAAGCGCTTTTACTAAATTTGAACGCTTTATTTCTATTCTTCATCCACTATTAACAGTATTTTAAAACACAACATGAGTAAACCATCCATGCCTGACAACATCATCATCGCCGAAAATAAATACCAGCAAAAAATTGCCTTCCAAGCAAACGATCACATCGGCGAAATTATTTTACGTGATGGCATCTATGACAGCCGAGGCTTGCATTACATCGAAAAAATTCTCGCGCAAATAGATAAACCCGTGGTATTTGATATAGGCGCAAATATTGGCAATCACGCGCTCCTGATGTCAAGACACAGTCAAGTCGTATATTTGTTTGAACCTCAGGCTAATATCGCTAATTTGCTACGACAAACCATGTCCTTAAACAACATCACTAATTGGAAGATTTGTGAATTTGGTCTTGCAGATGAAGATCGCGTTTTACCTTTATATAAAAATTTAAACGGCAACAATGGTGCCTCGACTTTTATTTCTGAATTAAAAGCCAAACATTTTGCTGTAGAAGAATTACAGGTTCGTCATGGCGATAGCATCGTCAATCAGTATGGCATCAATCAACTTGATTTCATCAAAATTGATGTAGAAGGCTTTGAAGCAAAAGTCATTGCCGGTTTAAAAAATACTATCCATCGTTTTCGCCCCATCATTATGCTTGAATGGAATAATGACATTAGCAAAACACAATTTCGTGAACATGATTTATTTCAACAAGTATTTCATGACTATATCATCAAGGCCATTATTCATAGCCATCACCCATCACGATGGCATGCTAAAACATTTGCCAAGATAAGAAGATTTTTCTATAAGACTTTCACAGAAAAGAAGTGGGTTATTGATGATTTTGTTGCAGTTTATGATTATCAGCATGTGCTATTGGTGCCGACAGAAAAAACGAGTATGTTGAAGGGGCTGGAGTGAGGTTTGTATGTTTTTGACAGAATTGATATAATCCAAAACCATTAAGTTATTGTGAACGTGCTATAAAAACAAATAGACAATCCGAGGATCGCACATGCTACGCCATCATCTAAAAACATTTTATGACTATCAATTCAATCATAAAGATACAAACGTCAAAGAGCATGCTAGCCGTGTAAATCAAGCAGTACGTCTTGTGAATGATAGAAAAAATAATCATAGCAAGAAACGCTTGGCCGCGTATAAAAACCTAGAACAGATGCTTAAAGAAGCGCCAGAATCCTCACTCCTTCCGCAAGACTACCTTGCCGCATTAAATAAACCTTATTCAGATATAGTCAGCCTTAACTATGGGGCCTATCATCGGCTTGCCTGCCAATTTGCAAGCTGGGACAGACAATCACCTTTTCCCTTTCATGATCATGATTTCGACCTTGATCAAAGCAAACTCCTTTATCTTGCTGCTTATTATAGAAACCTTGATATTTTTTCCTTAATATTGCAAACGGGCGCTCAATTTGAATTGATCGATTGCTTCAATTATTTTGATACTATTAATGGCTTCGGCGGCTATGCTAATGTTGATATCAATATATTATCTTTAGCCAATAATTATTTTAAAAATCATCCAGCACAGATCAGACCCATTGAAGATAATGAAAAAGTTGAATGGCTTAAACAGCATGCTCTTCTATCATGGAATCTTGCAGATGCCTTTCTTAGACATGATTTTGTCCATCTATATAAATTAGTCATCGTTAATAATTATAGCAATGACATCAATGTATCATGCGCCCTGACTCGCTCTGTTGCAACAGAGCTTCCTCTCGGCATAGAAACACTATTTTTTTCCGATCCCTATTATCATTTAATTAATGTGAATAATTTGTTTCAGCAACTAGCTACTGATTTAAAATCTTTAACAGGGCCCGATAGTGACTGGCTGCAACTTCCAGTAGAAAGATTAAAACGATACGCGAATCGTATTATCAATGATCCACGTTTTAATTTGACTGCTTGTGCAGATATGATTATCGATACCACTTTTCATCAGCAACAATGGAATTTGTGTTCACGCATGGTTGCGAGGAAGGCATTACCGCAATTTGGTCTATTTGCGGCTGGAGAAAAAAATGAAGATTCAACATTGTTTGGTATTCCCTATGAACTTATCATGCATGTGGGAGATTATTTCGCCTTACTTATTATTCATGAAGCGCTAGCCAATGAAGAAGATAAAAGATCAGTCAACATAATTTCAAATACAATTCGAGGATAAACTATGCTACGTCACCATCAAAATATCTTTAATTATTATCAATTCAATCATAAAAATAACGATGTCAAAACACATGCGGGACGTTTTGCCAAAGTACTAGAATTCACACACAATAGAAGCAGTGATAGCAAGAGTCGTTTAAGCACATTTAACGTACTCGCAACAATGCTTGCGAAAGAAATATCTACCCAAGCACTTGCTCAAGACTACAGGACTGCACTGGAAAATCTCTCTTCTGATTTAGTTGCATATCATTATGAGGCCTATCATATTCTTGAGCAGCAATTTATGAATTGGGACCATTCATCGGCCTTTCCCTGGCATGAGATAGATCTTGATAGAAGTAAACTCCTCTATGTTGCCGCTTGTTACAGAAACATTAATATATTTACTTCCTTGTTAGAAGTTGGCACCCAGTTTGAATTGATTGATTGCCTAAATTATTTTTATGCACTGAGTAGCGGTGTCTTTCATGATGATCTTGCCATATTAGAATTAACGAATGATTATTATGAAAATCATCCCGAGCAGATAAAGCCCGTCGAAGATCTTGAAAAAGTTAAGTGGCTTAAAATAAACTCTGTGTTATCTTGGCATCTTGTGGATCTCTTTCTTGAAAAAAACTTCAGCCATTTATTTGAATTAGTCATACTGAACAATCATAGCAACGATGTCAATATTTCATCTGTCTTGACTCGTTCATCTTCACCAGATCTTCCAGCTTCGATCGAAGCATTATTATATTCTGACAAGTATTATCATTTAATTGATAGCAAGTATTTATTTCAGCAACTCGCTGCCGACTTAGAATGCTTAAAAAGCGAGGACGATGAATGGCTGAGGCCTTCTGTCAATAGAATGATAGGACATGCTGAACGTATTGTTGAAGATCCGCGATTTGATTTAATGCCCCATGCAGATATGATTATCGATACCAGCTTTCATCATAAGCAATGGAATTGGTGCTCACGCCTGGTTGCACGAAAAGCATTACCCCAATTTGGCTTATTTGCAGCTGGGGAAAAAGATGAGAATTCCATATTGTTTGGCATTCCTCATGAATTAATCATGCATGTGGGAAATTATTTTGCCTTACTTGTTATTTATGAAGCCGTGGCGAATGAAGAAAGCAAAAGACAAGTGAATGCACTGGAATATAGAAGGTAATTACTTATGTTAAGCGCTAGTACGAAAGCAGCAGAATTATATCAAGAATATGAAAAAATCTGGGATAATTTTCCTGGCGATGATTTTGAAAAAGCCTTGGAACTTTTTCGCGATTATTCAGGCTATAATGATTTTTGGGCTATTCGCATGGGTAGAGACTTTGCTGAGCCAGTCAGCGAAATAGTTGCTGACTATTATGGTGAGAAGGGTTATTTAGCAAAATATAGAAATTCCTTACTCTGCGACATTAGGTACTTAATTTTTCAAATTAATCGGACTATGTTTTTTTGCCCAGGCACTGAAAAAAAATTGAATGTAAACGGACATATGTTTGCTGTGTTTTCAGTTATCCGAAATAAAACGGGTATCAATCATTTATCTAGCTCCCCTCATTCCGACTATAGGCTTTTCAATTTTTATTTAGATCAACTCTTTCATTACCTTAAATTTCACCCTGATTGCAGCTCATATGAAGCTGCACTTTTACAAAATTTATCTTGGATCGCTGAGGGAGAAGTTCCGCTTGATAGCATGTTAGAAAATAAAATGCTTGATAGCAATGCAATCATTACAATCATTAAATATGTCACCTTGAGAGACGATTGTTTTAAAATTGTTAGTCATTGCATCATTCATCTTAAAGATGATTCAACTATCCTTGAGCTATTCAAATCTTTCTTGGAGAAAGGAGCTTTAGACGCATCTAAAGCTATATTAAATAATTGCTCTAAAGAAAACTTTTTTTTAAAACTTATGCTGCTAAATTGCTTGGTTGATTATTATTCGATGGACACTATTCCATGCTACGATCAAAGAGTACTGCCAAAGGAAGATGATATTCTACTAGCAGTTAAAGTTTGCTTAAATAAAAAAAATAAAAATGCATTGCTTATTTTTCTTGATAACTTAAAGATTCGATGGAAATTAAAAGGCGAAATAAAGTCTATATTTAGCGACTTCCTTAGCCAATATAAAGAAGGCACCGATTTAATTTCCCTGCTTTTTTCATCTCTTTGGGGAGAAGATTCAAATGATGTGCTTGATTTTTTAAGATTGATTTGCCCCAGACTCGATCAAATTGATACGGGCATAGAAATTTTAGTCACCAGCCTAGAAAAAATATGTGCTTTAAAATTTAATACTCTCGAAAAGAGCAAGCCCTACCCTGTCACGGATGAGAAATATATTTATTTCGACAAGAATGATGCCTATGAATTACTGTGCCGACAGAGTAAATCAATATCAAATTGGCATGAACTTGAGACTTGTTTTATTGAAAGATTGAAGCCAGATCTTCTCAATACACTCATGCTTGCTATCAATAAATCTTCCTTGACTACAATCACCTATTTACTCTCAACGAAGAAAATAAATCTCTGTTCGCGTATGTATTCTTGTCACTATCAAGAAACGAGGCGTATTCAACATTGGAGTAACACACGAAACAGTTCTCTTGAATTAAGTATGCTGCAAGCTGCCGTTTTTCTGCCTACTATAAGCAGCAATCGACCCATTGAAATCGCAAAAAATATCATGACTTTGCTTATTCGATATGACAGAGGCTTGTTTGAGATTAGAGATAGTAATGGTAACGATATAGAATATCATATCCAAGAACTACGAAAATATGTTGAGGATAACAGGCTTGAAGCTGAAGCAGAATTCGCATTGCTTGATCAAATGGAAGAACTCATCACTAAGGAAAAATTTTATAGCAAAGCGCGTATTTTCTTTTTTGCGGGGAATGCGGATCCGCAGTCCAATGTGTCTCAAGGATTAAATAGAGATGTTGGTACTGTGATTATGGATATGACGAGGAAGCTTTATCAATTGGGATGATTTAGCGGATGAAAGTTGCCACACAGTTGCTCGTCGTTGCATAGGCAGTGAAATGTAGCATTTATTTCGCCTTACTTGTTATTCATGAAGCCGTAGAGCGTGAAGAAAAGAAAAGACAATTGGATACACCAGCATATAAAAGGTAATTTATTTATGTTTAGAGCAAATGCAGAATTATATCAAGAATATGAAAATATTTGGGATAATTTTCCTGGCGATGATTTTGAAAAAGCCTTGGAACTTTTTCGCGATTATTCAGGCTATAATGATTTTTGGGCTATTCGAAAGGGTAGAAACTATGCCAAGCCTGTCAGCGAAGTCATTGCTGGCTACTATGGTGACGAGGGTTATTTAGTAAAATATAGAAATTCCCTACTTTGCGATCTTAAGTGCTTAGTTTTTCAAATTAATGAAGTTATATTTTTAAGCGCTGAAAAACGTTTGGATGTCACCGGGCACTTGTTTGCTGTATTTTCAGTTATCGAAAAGAAAACCGGTATCAATTACTTTGATTATTCCCATCACAGCTATGATCGTGAGCTTTTTGATTTTTACCGTTATTATCTCATTAATTATTTTAAATATAGTGATCCCGCATGCAATTCATATGAAACTGTGCTTTTAGAAAATGTATCTTGGATAGCCAAGGGGGAGGTTCCGTTTCATAGCATGCTATGCGAAAAAATGATTAACAGACATTCAATTATTAAAATTGTTAAGGCTGCCATTTTGCATGAAGCAGGTGTTAATAATCGGAAAATAAATTATTACAAACTTATTAGCCACTGCGTCACGCATCTTAACATCATTTGCCATAAAGATGTTGTAGTTATCTCTAAACTATTCAAATTTTCATTAGATGAAAAAGCGCTAAAATCAGCCCAATCTATATTTGGGCATTACACCGAAAAAGAAGAATATCCAATATTAAGCAAAGAATACCATTTAAAAGTTCGCTTGTTACATCACTTGGTTGAATATCATAATAGTATTGGGACAGATACTAGTTTTCGAAACAAATGGATAGTACCAGAGAAGCATGATGCTCGAGAAATAGTCAGAATTTGTTTTTTAAAATCGAGTAGCAATGCATTAATCATTTTCCTTTATGATCTAGATTTTCGTGATAAATTAAGGGCCTCACTATCTAAAAGTCCTGAGAAATTTATTCAATTCATCGATAACCACTATTATCATCCAGAATTACTTTGCCTGCTTTTTTCGTCTATTTGGGGAGCAGCTACTTTTTTAGATCTCATTTGCCCGCATCTCGATCAAATTAAGAGCGGTTTAGGGATCTTAGTCACAACCTTAAAAATGATATGTGACGCAAAACACAGCATCGATGATGGCAGTAAGCCCTATCCTGTTACTGACAGGAAATATTTTTATTTTGACCAAAATGACGCCTATGAATTACTCTGTCAAAAGAATCAATCCATAGCAAACTGGCAAGAAGTCGAAGCCTGCTTTATTAAATATATGAAGCCTGATTTTCTTCACACACTGATGCTTGCTGTTGATAAATTTTCTTTGCCTACGATCAAATATTTGCTTTCAACTAAGAAAATAAATACTCGTTCGCATAGGTTTGCTATTTACGATGATTATCACATACAAAAACTCTTTCGTAAATTAAGTCTTTTACAAGCACCTATTCTTAAGCTTATATGTAAAAGTAGAGATTACCCTGATGAAACCTATCAGCATACAAAGGAAATGCTTAGTTTACTTATTAAATATGACAGAAATTTGCTTGAAGTTAAGGATAGCAATGGCAAAGACCTAGACCATTATATTAAGGAATTGAAAGAAGCTGTTGCAAAAAAAGGAAATGGCAAGCGGATTGCCTTGGTCAATGAGATAGAAAAAATTATCGCTATGGAAAAATTTTATTGCAGAGCACGTATTTTCTTTTTTGCTGGGAATGCAGATACGCAGTCCAATGTGTATCAAGAATTAACGAGAGATGTTGGCACTGTCATTATGGATATGTCGAGAAAGCTTTATAAATTGGGGTGATTGATGGAGCGGCCCTCACCCCCTGCCCCTCTCCCCTCGCAAAAAGCACTCTGGGAGAGGGGAGCTTCCTAAGTTATTCCAGGCGAAAATTAGAAAGCTCCCCTCTCCCGGAGCGCTTTTTGCGAGGGGAGAGGGGCAGGGGGTGAGGGCATTGAAGAAAGCAAACCTTACTAAATTCTCCCCCTCCCCGCGCACCGCTGTATCACCGCAATCACCGTCTTCACCGCTTCCACATTGATATATTCCCGATGATAAACCAAATACAAATCCTCATTAAACACGGGCAAATTCGGATGATCCACTTTCTTCAATTGATCAGCATACATCGACTCCACCACGCAGGAAGGCAGCAAACCAACTCCGCAACCATTCGCCGTTAAATGCGCAATAACTTCAATACTGTTGACACGCATGATGCGGTCAAAATGAATCTTGGCCTGTTTGCATTGATTTAAAATAATAGCGGTTTGACGAATAGTGGGATGACAAATGACAACTGCATTCTCTGAATGAATATCTTGTAAGTGACTTATTTTATTATTCGTCCAAAGTGTCGTGCTGACTTCGCTGATTGGCTTGATAATCAAATCAGGATACTGAATGGGATTGGTGACGATGGCAATATCGATACTCAAATCTATCACTTCTTGCACGATTTTATCAGGCGGCAAGTGCAGCAATTCAATGTCTAAGTCAGGATACTTTGATAATAATTCATTAATAACAGGATGAAGATAAAAGGCCGTAACAGAATAGCAACTGATTTTGACACTGCCTTCAACCTTGTGATGAGAAGCCAGCGCTTGTAATTTTGTATTCTGCCAATTTTGCAACAGCGGCTTAATTTGCATAGACATTTTTTTACCCGCCGGTGTGAGCACGACGCCTTTCTTATTACGGATGAGTAATTTGGTTCCCACATTATTTTCCAAATTTTGAATCGCACGACTTAGACAGGGTTGACTGATACGTAAATTTTTCGCGGCATTAGTGAGATTGAGTGTGTGACAGACTTCAAAAAAATAAATGAGTTCAGAAGCAGATGGCATACGCCGATATAATTTTTCTTGCATGAATGACCTATATAATAATGTAGCCCGATAAAATTCGAGCTACATTAAATATCTAAATAGCACGGCACACAAGCTTTTATTCGCTATAAATTGATGGCGTGATCGCAGCAACAAATAGATTATTGTCCTTATCTTGGTAGGTACAACCATAAGCTTGTAAATCATTGTCCCACGTGGGCCCCATTTGATTTTGCGCGATCTTCAAGTCTTTAACTAATTGCTGCATGGCAACTCTACCCTTCGTCTCATTGGTCGGATCAAACATAACCAAAGTCCAATTATCTTTGGTGTCATAATAGGAATTTTCTTTTACACCAACCCATGCAATAAACATAGGCGCCACATAGTCCAAACCTTGCGTTATGAGACTGTTTAAACTGGGACAGCTTGCAGGTACGGGCGGTCTTACTTTTACAAGAGGCGCGGTGCTGGTATTTGCACCATGAGATAATAAAGTGGATAACATCGTTGTCAGAATTAATGATTTCATTTGAATACTCCGATTATGGTAAATAGTCTTCCCAAATAACGAGAGAACAGTAACATAATCGAAGGGATGTCTATAATATTTTTTATTTATTATTATCATGCTCGAATTGCATGATAATACACAACTCAGTGGGCTAGCGGCCCTCACCCCCTGCCCCTCTCCCCTCGCAAAAAGCGCTCCGGAAGAGGGGAGCGTCCTAAATTTTCTCCTCGAAATAACTTAGGGCGCTCCCCTCTTCCGGAGCGCTTTTTGCGAGGGGAGAGGGGCAGGGGTGAGGGCTATTCAATACGCATTTCTATGTATAAACCCGCGCAAAATCGTCAAAAAGATAATTTGCAAATCAAATCCTAATGACCAGTTATTAATATAATACAAATCATATTCAACGCGTTTTTGCATTTTTGCCAAGGTATCTGTTTCGCCGCGCCAGCCATTGATTTGCGCCCAACCTGTAATGCCAGGCTTGACGCGATGACGCTGCATATAAGTGTAAATAGATTCTTTATATAACTCGTTATGAGCCAATGCGTGCGGACGCGGGCCGACAATAGACATACGTCCCTGCAATACATTAATAAATTGCGGCAATTCATCTAAACTGGTGCGCCTCAGCAAGCGTCCAAAGGGAGTAACACGCGTATCCGTCAAGGTTGCCTGTGAAATCACCCCCTCTTCTTCCTGATGTGCATACATGGTACGGAATTTATAGACTTTAATAATGCGGCCATCCCAACCTAATCGTTGCTGCTTAAAAAAAACAGGACCACGCGAAGTTAATTTCACAAATAGTGCAATCAACAATAATAAGGGACTAATCAACAAGACAATAATCATCGCTAATAATCTATCTTCAATGGCTTTGATCACGCGATTCAAACCTACCATTGGCGTAGAGCGAATATTTAGCACAGGAAAACCCGCGATATCAGCGATGGAGTGATTTAATAAATCTAAACTAAAAATATCCAAGACAAAACGAGTGGTGATGGTGTGATGATGTAATTCATGCAAGATTTCTTTTACACGCGCTTCTTCATGCAAGGGGAGCGCCAACCAAATTTCATCGACTTGATGTTCATGAAGATAGTGACTCAAATCTGCAGGTGTTTGTATGACAGGAATCTGTTGTATAAAAGCAGGCTTATTTTCCAGATGATCATCAATGAAAGTAATAATACGAAATCCTGTCCACAAGGCTTGTTGCACTGTTCCTGCAAATTTCTCGCCTAATTCACCGGCACCAAAAATCACCACGCGACGTTCATTCAAGCCATGCGAACGCATGAAACGAAGAAAAAGCAGCAGGCTACAGCGAAATGCAATTAACAATAATAAGGCGAACCCCATCCATAACATAAACCAGGTACGAGAAAAGGCTTCACCCGATTTAGTAAAAAAGGACAGCCCTGCCAAAATAAAACTTAGCAAGCAAACCGCCTGCATTAAATTAATAATATGTTTGAAGAAACTTTTGCCGCGCAAGGAAGTATAAATTTGACAAAAAGAAAAAACCAAGGGCGTCATCAATAAGGCGAGTAAAAGGGCCGCGCCGTATGAAGAAGGAAAAGTAAATTCATCGAAACGTAGAAAATAAGCCAGCCAACCCGCGATCAATACCACCAAGGTATCCAAGGCATGCACGAAGATGGCCAAAGCACGGGAATATTCTTTTAATATGCCTTTGGGTAACATAATGACCTTTTATATTGTCAGAAAGGACGCCTGGTGCTATTCTGACGCGCTACCAAAGATAATACAATTATTAATCCTATGCTAACTGAACAAGAAATTACCTCAAGCAGCACCCCCATTGATCATACAAAGGAAAATGTCCTTGATTTTCCTCGTATTTCTCAAGCTCAGGCTGCTTGCAAAGATATTTATTTGGGCCTCCGAAAATGGCGCATTTGGACCATGCTTGCCTATCAAGATATCAAATTGCGTTATCGACGCTCTGTACTAGGTCCTTTTTGGATCACGATCAGCATGGCGATTACGGTTTATTCCATGGGCTATTTGTATGGCCATCTTTTTCATGTTGAATTGCAGCATTATTATCCCTTTCTCGTTGCTGGCATGCTGGGATGGTCGCTGATTTCAACCATGGTAATGGAATATACCGATGCCTTTGTTGTTTCTGACCGACTGATCAAGCAAATCAAACTCCCCTTTAGTTTACATATTCATCGTATTGCCTATCGCAACATGATTATTTTCTTTCACAATATCTTGGTGATTATCCCCATCCTTGCGATTTTTCATGACTATGCAAAAGTGAATTGGCATACACTGTTACTCTTTCCAGGTCTACTTATTATCTATGTAAATGCCATCACTTATGGCTTAATTCTTGCCATGCTAGGCTCACGTTATCGTGATATCTCGCAAATTATTAAAAGTTTGGTGCAGGTTGTCTTTTTTATTACACCCGTGATGTGGAACCCTAATGTTCTTAGCCCAAAAAATCAATTTGCGATTGATTTTAACCCCTTCTATGCCTTTCTAGAATTGATACGACAACCTCTTTTGGGCAAAGTTCCCACTCTGCATAATCTCATTGCCGTATTGATTGTGACTTGTATTGGCATTTTATTGAGTGCAGGTATGTTTAAACGTTATCGTGCTCGTATTGTGTATTGGTTATAAGAGGCTTACTATGTCACAAATCGATTTGCATGAAGTTTCTGTCGAATTTCCCATTTACAACATCAATGCGCGCTCATTTAAGAAACGTTTTCTACGCTTAGCAACAGGCGGCAATGTCTCCAAAGATGCGAATCAGCATATTATTGTTCGCTCATTAAATGAAATCAGTCTATCTATTCAACATGGTGATCGTGTCGGTTTAATTGGTCATAATGGCGCGGGCAAGAGCACTTTGTTACGATTATTAGCGAGAATTTATGAACCTACGCAAGGTCAAATAAAAATTAATGGTCGAGTTTCACCGATGTTAGATCTGATGCATGGCATAGAAGCAGAATGCACGGGCTACGAAAATATTACTATGCGCGGTATTATTTTAGGCTTGACACCGACACAAATAAAAACGCAAATTAATGAAATTGCTGAGCTAACTGGCTTGGGTGATTATCTCGGCATGCCAGTTCGCACTTACTCATCGGGTATGATGGTGCGGCTTGCCTTCGCCATTTCCACTAGCATTCAACCTGAAATATTATTAATTGATGAAATTTTTGGCGCTGGCGATGCTGATTTCATGGATAAGGCAAGAAATCGCATGGCCTCTTTGTTAAATCAATCCAGCATTGTGGTCATTGCCACACATTCTGATGATCTCATCCGTGAATTTTGCAATAAAGCTTTGTTATTAGAAGGCGGATGTATAAAATACTTTGGCGCAGTTGATAAGGCGCTAGAAATGTATCATAAGAAATAGGGTCTGTTTATAATTCGCTAGGCTGAGATGTTTTTAGTTGTTTTTTGAGAACCGTAGCGCAGCATACACAGAAGTATGTGAGCAAGGGATCGCAAAAAAACAGCTAAAAACATCCAGCATAGTAGAATTATAAACAGACCCTAGGGAATAATTTATAATTTAGGAGTCTGCTATGCAAAAAGAATTCTTATTTACCTCTGAGTCAGTTTCAGAAGGCCATCCTGATAAAATATGTGATCAAATTTCAGATGCCATCTTAGATGCCTTGTTAGAACAAGATACACAGGCACGTGTTGCTTGTGAAACGTATGCAAAAACGGGCATGGTGATTGTGGGTGGTGAAATTACCACTTCTGCTTGGGTTGATGTTGAACAATTAACACGTAATGTGGTCCGCGAAATTGGCTACGATAGCTCAGATATGGGCTTTGATTGGGAATCCTGTGCTGTGATGTCTGCCATCGGCAAACAATCATTGGATATTGCACAAGGCGTGGATCGTGTTTCACCTGAAGCGCAAGGTGCTGGTGATCAAGGCATTATGTTTGGTTACGCTACAAATGAAACTGACGTACTCATGCCCGCTCCCATTTATTTCGCGCACAAACTCATGCAACGTCAGGCAAAGGTACGTCGCAATGGCTGCCCTTGGATGCGTCCTGATGCTAAAAGCCAAGTGACCTTTCATTATGTCAATAATAAGCCTGTCAGCGTCAAAGCGGTGGTGATTTCTACCCAGCATGATCCAGACATTGAACATAGCGACTTGGTTGATGCCGTGATCGAAGAAGTGATCAAACCTATTATTCCAGCCCATTTTTTAAATAAAGATACCAAATACTATGTCAATCCGACTGGCCGTTTTGTCGTTGGCGGGCCGCTGGGTGATTGCGGTTTAACCGGTAGAAAAATTATTGTGGATACTTATGGCGGCATGGCACGTCATGGCGGTGGTTGCTTCTCTGGCAAGGATCCCTCAAAGGTAGATCGTTCTGCTGCCTATGCCTGCCGATATGTCGCAAAAAATATTGTCGCTGCCGGTCTTGCTGATCGCTGTGAAATTCAAGTTTCCTATGCCATTGGCGTAGCAGAACCTATTTCAATTTATATTGAAACCTTTGGTACTGGCAAAATTTCAGATGAAGATATTATTGCACTAATTCGCAGGCATTTTGATTTACGTCCCTATGGTATTATCAAAATGCTTGATTTATTGAAGCCTATTTATCAGCAAACGGCTGCCTATGGACATTTTGGTCGTGAAGACTTGAGTGTCAGTTGGGAAAAGACGGATAAGGCAGATGTGTTGCGTGAGGCGCTGCCGGGTGAGTTGAAAGAGGCGGCGAATAGTTAGGAAGGTATTTGTTGGATTTTCGTCGTGTCGAGCAGAGTTTGTCGTGCCAGCGGGGTTTGTCATGCCAGCGGGGTTTGTCATGCCAGCCGCACGCTCTTTGTGCGAGGTGGCATCCAGTTCTCCAGGTCAATTTCTGGATGCCACCTCGCACAAAGAACGTGCGGCTGGCATGACAAACCCCGCTGGCATGACAAACCCCGCTGACAACGACGAACGCTGTGAATAATACACCACGTGAGCCGTGAACTCAGAAAACCCTATTACCCGAGAACCCCATGCCACCATCCAAACCAACCATCGCCCTCATCATCCCCATCTACAACGCTGCCCAAGACATCCCTGCATTATTGCCTGCCATCATGCAGCAAAGCCTACAAGCCGATCACATCCTCATCATTGATTCCAGCTCCACCGATAACTCACAGCACTTACTTTCCCAGTATCCGCTGACCATCCATACCATCAAAAAAACTGACTTCGACCATGGCGGCACGCGTAAATTAGCCACACAATTAATTGATGCTGATATTTATATTTATTTAACGCAGGATGCCATCCCCGCTGATGCCGATTCCTTTAAGCATTTAGTCGCCTTATTAATGTCACAAGAACAAATTGCCTGTGTTTATGGACGCCAGCTACCCAAAGCCGATGCGACAGCGCTTAGCGCCCATGCCCGCCTATTTAATTATCCCACAAGTGATCAGATAAGAAGTTTTCAAGATAGAAATAAATATGGCATCAAGACTTATTTTAATTCTGATAGTTTTGCTGCTTACAAAAAAAAGCCGCTTGAAACTATCGGCAATTTTCCTGAAAATGTCATCACGAGCGAAGATGCCTATGTTGCTGCAAAATTATTGAAACAAGGCTATTTAGTGGCTTATGCTGCCAATGCACGAGTATTTCACTCGCATAATTTAAGTTTAACAGAAGAATTTCATCGCTATTTTTCCATTGGTGTTTTTCATCATCGCGAGAGAGATTTGTTGCAAGATTTTAATAGTGCAACAGGTGAAGGATTTCGATTCATTAAATCTGAAATTCGCTATTTAATCGCGCAAAAAAAGCTGTATTTACTGCCCAAAGCCTTTCTTTCAACCTTAGTAAAATATTCCGCCTATCAACTTGGCCGACATGAGAACGCTCTTCCCTATTCTATTAAAAAAAGAATGGGTATTAATAAATCTTACTGGTTGAAACCCCTATGACAGATACAACCCCTATTTTAATTTTGCTAAGCACCTACCAGGGTGAAAAATATCTAGCGACACAATTAGATAGTATTATTTCGCAAAGCTACACTGATTGGACACTAGTCATTCGCGATGATGGTTCAAGGGATGGAACCCTAGCACTGATCAAGACCTATGCTGAAATAGAGTCACGTATACACTTGCTGAGCGATAACTTGGGCAACATAAAACCCGCAAAAAGCTTCGCTGCCCTAATGCATTATGCCCTAACACGAAATGAAAATTATATTTTCTTTTGTGATCAAGACGATGTCTGGCAGCCCAATAAACTCGCCTTGCAAGTCAACTTACTCAATGACATGCAAGCGCAGTATGGAAATACTATGCCGCTCTTAATTCATTCTGATTTGAGCGTGGTTGATCAGCGCTTACAAACGATTCACCCTTCTTTTCTGCGTTTTGAAAAAATATCACGAAATACACAAGCGCCACTCAACACATTATTGATAAATAATTTTGTGACTGGCTGTACCATGGGGATCAACCGCGCCCTACTTAATATTGTCACACCCGTTCCTGATGATATAATTATGCATGATTGGTGGTGCGCCCTATGCGCAAGTGCCATGGGTAAAATTGCTTTTCTAAATGAGGCTAGCGTATTATATCGTCAACATAGTCACAACTCGATTGGCAGCCAAGGATTTTATGGAAAATTAAAGGAATTAGCTAAATTGAAGACCAACATGACAGCAAAGAAAAAAAATATGGGCCTATGTTTCGCGCAAGCTGCAAAATTATTGGCAAGAATGGATAAACATGCGCCCCACTTTTCTTTAATCACTTCATTTCTGGCACTAGAGCAGCAATCTTTATTTTCACGTTATTTATCGGCGTCAAAAATACAATTGAAAGCAACGAATCAGCTAAGAATGCTGGCATTTTGGTTCATGTTGGCCATCGTTTAGCTAGGAGCAATCATGTTAAATCGTATTAATCAATTATTGCGATCGCAGTATGACACAAAATATGTCTGCCTCAATATTGCCAAAACAGCAGGCACTTCATTGAGTCAATTGCTAATGGATACTTATAAAAAAAAAGAAGTCTACTCCTCCTATGGGAAGGCCGCTACTTATGATCGTTTGGGACACTTACAAGCCGATTATTTCTTGGAATTCTTAACTAAACTAAGACCTCGACATATACGCAGAGCAAAAATATTTACTGGTCATTTACCCTTTATTGATAAAAAATGCTATCAATTCCCTATTGAATATATTTTATTTTTACGTAATCCAATCGAAAGAATTATTTCTGGTTATACTTACGGTATGCGGCATCAAAACATACCGCTGGATTTTTTTGATTATGGGCTACATATGAGTTGTTCCTTCGAACATTCAACTAATTTTTCCAATCCTATTTTACAAACTCTTTTACATAAGACGAAAATCAATACTAATGATGCGGATAAAATAGATGGCCTCATTCAGTCGATTGGATTCATTGGCATCACTGAAGCTTTCGAATATTCAACTCAGCAACTTCTGCAATACCTCGGTAAATCTTCAAATAAAAGTTATTATCTCAATACCAGCAATAAAATTAAAATCCCGCATGCCGCCACTATTCGGACAATCCAATATCGAAATTATTATGACATCTTGCTTTATAATAAAGCCTGCGAAAGTTTAAACAGCAAGCGATTGGCAGAGGGATTAGATCCTATTCCCTTGTGTGATTATCAGCAAGAAGGCCCCTTTTCTTCTGGTGATTATCATCCTACCCTATCATGTTATCAGGCATTCAATCATGAAGATGATAGTGCTTGGTTTCCAAATGCTTTTTTATTAGCGACACCTAATGAATATATCGGTTATGATTTTGGTGTGAATCAGCAAAGAATTGTGCGTGAACTACAATTACAAGTGCTTGGCCCAGACCCTAGCATTGCCCACTATGCGCTTGAAGCCAGTAATGACGGCTTCGTCCATGATGTACAAATGCTAATGAGCTTCAATGTTCCTATCTCTCTCGATAATTTAGTACACCATATTCCCACTGGCATCACTTATAGTGCTCGCATGTGGAGAATCAGACGACTATCAGATTTAAATAATTCTCCTCTGGCGATTGCCACTCTTTCATTTACGCCAGAGCAGAAAGCAGTTTGTAAAAATGCAGCGCTGATACAGGCAAATATTAGCGAATTAAGCATGAAATTTAATCATGAGACTTATAGTAGGGCTTTGAGTGATAGCTCCTGCTAAGATTACTTTACCTAAGTAGGG
>Ga0207126_1005_pt1 | contig 57047 bp, 39 predicted proteins | sample Alteio_BWMinHeat_20_FD_153586 | JGI IMG/M metagenome (GOLD analysis project Ga0207126, IMG submission 153586) | Enriched cells from forest soil in Barre Woods Harvard Forest LTER site, Petersham, Massachusetts, United States -... | ecosystem: Environmental > Terrestrial > Soil > Temperate forest >...
TCAATAAAAACGGAGCTGCGGTAGCAGCGACACAGAAATGTGTCTGCAACGACAATTATGTGCACTGACTAGGTCAAATACAATGGGTTTCGCTGCTGCCGCAGCTCTCTGTTTATTTCATGCTCCACAACCCCACGTTCCTTCGATCGCACGCAATGCGTGCGCTCTTCAGTCACGCGGGGCTAATGAATTCCACCGCTGCCGCGGTGGGGTCCATATTGGTCACAACATGGTAAGGCTCTATACATTATCCCCATGGCCTTAGCCTGATGCATATGTCGCTACTGCGGTGGGGTCCATATCAGCTAGAAGCATGATATGTTATGCGTTTGCCTTAAGTTGAGATCACTCCAGCCTTAGCCTGATGCGTATGCTGCATTTCTGTGCCTTAATTACCCCAGTCGAAGCGCTCGCGAAGCGACTGGGAGACTGAGGGAACAATCAATTATTCCGATTAATTTACGTCTCAGAGCTTGCTAGAGGCAGTAGCCTATGTAATCGCTCGGAATACCATTGCAGGCGTCTATCAATTGAGTTTTTTAATTCAGGCTGCTCTCTGAGCTGATGGATGCCGAGTGGCGCACGTGTGATGGGAGAGCGCCCTTGCTGCCTGATAGCTTCGAGGATTGCCGTCCGCTCATAGATGGTAATGCCATTTGGATCCCCAACAGGATCGCGAATAGGGTACAGCGTAATGGGACAGGTATGTTGACTCAGTACTGGATCTGCATGTAGCTCTTGAGGGATTACTGGGAGCCTAAGTAAGTTCAAAGGATCCTCTATAATAGCATGTGCTCGCGCAAGCTCGCGCTCGAGAGTATCATAATGACATATTCTATGATAGATGTGTTCAAGCCATTTAAAAAGAGAGTGAAGGCCTTGAAGAAATCGACTTACGATACCAAGGTAGACACCCACTTCAATAATTGCTAAAGTAGGAGCTACTGCCTCATGTGCCACAAGAAGCGCCTCAATTTCTCGTACAGAAAAAGGGCGTCTTTCCAGATGGGACGCAAAAGGTGGCTCTCCTACCTCTACAAGATGAGTAAGCTGTGCTTGCCTCTCGGGAGGCAGCTCAAGAAAAGAGAGGTCTCTGTAAATCCCCATTTCATTTTGCGCACGAAGTAAGCTAATAACAGGAAGCACAATTGCCCGCTCAAGATACTGTAAGAGCGATGATTCATGAAAGAAGCGCATTCCTTCCAACACAACATGCAAAAAGCAGTTACATATCCGTATTACTACATCTATCATTTTAACCGTCAGCAAAAAGGTACAGGAGACCCCCATGAACCTTGCTGCCATTTCGCATACAAATGAGACCACGCTAGCAATGCGCATGAAAATACGAGCTATGCGACAGATAATGGAATCTTCCCCCTGCATTGCGTAAGATATATCTTGCACAATGTCACCTACCTCACAACATGATCTGAGTACTCCGCAAACTATAGGTATGTTCATCACTCTATTCTAACGCCATGTGCGAATTTTTCTAACGGAAAATTTGCATAGGCGTTAAAAATACATGCCATGTTCGACTTTTCCTTCCGGAAACGTGCACATGGCAAAAATAGCGCACATAATGCCAATAAATCACCGGTAAATCACCCCTTGCAGTTTTTTATGCATTTTAGGTATACTAGCGTCTAGATGTCTATTCCGGATTAGCTCAGCGGTAGAGCAGCGGACTGTTAATCCGTTGGTCGTAGGTTCGATCCCTACATCCGGAGAAATTTCAAATACCAGGACACAGAATCTCCCTCATATCGCGGAGAAGCGTTTTTGCTGAGCCGCGCTGATGAGGGTCGGCTCTGAGCATACGCAGAATAATCGCTTCAAATTGCTCCTTTTTTGAGAGTGGAGGAGCCTTGTGTAGTAATGCCTTCTCTTTCCCTTCTACATGCACTTTTAAGGACGCTATAAACTGTTCATATCGCTCACCTCTCGTCCCTGTAGTACTTTTAATGTAATTCACATTTTGCCATGGCCCTTTTTTCCCATAATAGAGACGATAGAGAAGACAGCCAACGGCAAATACATCGGATGCAAAATAGTCTTCGCCATGCATGGTTTTAAAATAAATGCCTTCAGGAGGCGTATAGAAGGTATGTGCTTGTGAATGTTCGCCTTGAATAGTAGACACAAAGCGAGCGCTTCCAAAATCTGCAATCACCGCGTCTATTTTTCGCTTCCCTTTTTTGCCTTTTTCAATATCGATAAGATAGTTGGCTACCCCAAGATCTCGATGAATAACACCACGGCTATGAGCGGTGTCTAATCCTTCGAGGATTTGGAGCGCTATCTGCACTTTTTCTTCAAAGGTAAAGCGGCAACCACTCTTTAACAGCTTTCCACATGTCCCAGAGCGATATAATTTACAAAACATAGTATCGTACTGAACACCACCCTCCATGTGCTGTGTAACCGCATACAGCTTTATAATCCCACGGCTGCCTTGAAGGCGCTTCGTAATAGCATACTCATCTTGTATGCTCTTGGACTGCATACAGCGTGCAACAATCTCTGAAGAGCTCCCTTTATATAAGATAGAGCGGGTGACTGTTTTTTTGCTTCCATGGCCTAATGTATTCTTTTTCGGCTCGAGATGAATAAAGCGATATCTCGTCACAGGATCATACTCGATAGCACAGGCAAGACGCGTTTTTGCTGCCGGAAGATAATACTCATGGCGATGAATATACTTCTGAAAATCTGTCTCTAAAAAAAGCGCTATTTGAAATAGCTGCCCAGGACGAAGCCGAATATCGTCGTCCAATGATAAAATGGTCTTGGTTGCCTCGATAGCAGCCCGTACAGGCGGTACACGAAGTGCCCGTAAGTACTTAAGATTCTTTTTAAAATCTCGCTTCCGCTGCATCTTGTGTTGATAGAGCTTTCCAATACTTCGATAGTCTTGACGATGCACAGCTCGTTGCAATGCACGGCTTTGAGACTTTGCCTCCAATGACGTACTAACTAAAAATAATGATAAAATTATTAATATTATTCTCATATCATTACCCCCTTAATTTATTGCTTAATACTATAAAATTATTTTTAAGTATAGTGGAATCTGGTCTTTTTGCATGATCTTCATGAAGCATATAGAGGATAGTGAGCTCAAATTCCTCTTCAATGCTGAGGGTATTTGTTTTGCTTTTTTTATTGAGAATCTCATCTCTTCGTTTTTTCACAATAGCTTCGATGACTGCGGCAGGGCTTCCTGCAAAGCCTGCTAAATACTCTTCACTCTGCCAAGGGACAGTTTTATTGTAATAGAGCTTATAGAGAGCACAGCCCATATCAAAAATATCGGAGGCATACAGGTCAGGTGTTATTTCTTGTCCCCACCTCGATTTCCCAAAATCGCCAATAACAGCTTCAATCTTGCGCCCATTTGTTATAGGATCTTTGGAAATATGCACAAAGCAGTTGGCGGCAGTAATGTCGCCATGCAGAACACCATGAGCATGGATATTTTCTAGCCCTACAAGCAAATCACAGGCAATTCCGACCTTTTCCGGCAGCGTAAACTGCATACCATGATTCAAGCAACCCCCAACCCCGCCGAGGGCGCCGGGTTTATACCATTTGCAAAAGAGGGTTTCCACGGGTCTGCTGCTCTCCATGTAACGAGTTGCCGCATACATGCTCACAATGCCTTCCAGGCCTTGAAGGTGCCTGATAATCTCAATTTCACTGCTCCCTTTCGCTGTTTGCTTACACCTGGCAACTATTTCTGATGCAGTCCCTTTATAAAAAATAGATTTCGTCACATATTTTTCCCCTCCAGAGCCAATTGTATTCTTCTTTTTTGTCTCCAGATGGATAAAACAACTCTCTGTGACAGGATCATACTCAATGGCACATGGCAGCGTGGTAAGCTCTGTGGGAAGATAGTACCGCTTCTTGGCAATATAGGTGTGTAAATCCGTTTCTATAAAGCTCACAATGCGTAGCATCTCTGCCACGGAGGTATCTTTTTGTAGCGCATAAATAGCCCGAGAAATCTCCTCCAAGGAACCAGGCCTTGCTTGAAGAGCTGCAAACGAAAATAGTAAAATTGTAAATAAAATTTTTATCATAAGTAAACTTCCTGTAAAAATGCGAGAATAACTTCGCGTGTTCGCTCAATATCTTCTTGAGTATGTGCGGCCGATATAGCCCACACCTCTTGCTGTCCGGGCGGAATGTAGACGCCTCGCTCAAACATATAGCGAAAGAATTTTTTAAACATGGTTCGATCTAAGCTCATAGTATCTTCTGCATGGCAAATGTGCGTTTTCCCAAAGAAAAGGGTGCACAGCGATGCTCGATGCTGCATGCATGCAGGGATACTCTTTTTCTGCAGATACTCCTGTATAGGCATGACTAAAGAGGCGGTTTTACGCTCAAGCTCTTCATAAAAATGAGGCCTTTCAGCTAAGCTAATGGCTGTAAAACCAGCTCCAACGGCCACTGGATTGCCCGAAAGCGTGCCTGCCTGATAGACCTCCCCAAGGGGAGCCAGAGCGTTCATAATTTCGGCCCTGCCGCCAAAACAGGCGCACGGCATGCCTCCACCGATAATTTTGCCAAGGCAGATAAGATCCGGAGTAATCCCATAATAGGCCGCAGCGCCGCCGAGCCCCACACGAAACCCAGTCACTACTTCATCAAAGATCAAGAGAGCGCCTATTTCCTTGGTACGCTGCCGCAGCGTATGCAAAAAGCCCTCTTTTGGTGGCACGAGGCCCATATTCGTGGCAATGGGCTCCACAATGACGCAGGCAATAGAGGCGGCATGCTGCTTTACATATTGATCAAAGGCCTGAATATCATTATAGGGAAGGCATGCTGTCCATTGAATATGCTCCTTAGGGATACCCAGAGAGGTAGAAGTGCCATTCAAACCAAGAGAGCCTGAGCCTGCCTGAACAAGAAAGGCATCGGCATGCCCATGATAGGCGCCTTGAAATTTGATAATGCCGGAGCGCCCGGTAAAGCCGCGTGCAAGCCGAATAGCGCTCATAGTTGCCTCTGTTCCTGACGAAACAAAACGCACCTTTTCGCATGCTGGCATATGTGAGATCACTTTCGAGGCAAGTGCTTCTTCATACGGCGTTGTACAGCCAAAGCTACTGCCCTCACGAAGCCTCGTGAGCGCTGCCTCAATAACTACCGGATGGGCATGCCCATGAATAAGTGCCCCCCAGGACATACAGTAATCGAGGTATTGGTTGTCGTCGACATCAAAAAGATACGCGCCTTCAGCGCGGCTGACAACAAGCGGGGTCATCTGGTGCTCAAGGCATGCGCGTACGGGCGAGCTCACCCCGCCAGGCATCACACCAGACAGGCGTGTATAGATGGCATCACTATTTTTTCTGTTTTGCATGAATCAGTCTCCTTAGCGTATTCCGGACTCTCTTGCTCGTAGGCCGCATATGAGAGTCCTCATGGACCATATGCAAGATGAGGAGCTCGAATTTCTCCCGGAGACTTAAAGTATTCTCTAAATGCCTTTTTTCTACAAGTAGTTGTCGTCGCCTCTGTATTTGATTACAAACAACATCGTGATGAATTTTATATACACTCTCTCGAGGGGCGCTTTCAAGACGCCCTATATGCCCCTCTTTTTGCCATGCAGGTTTTTTGCCATACAAGAGAGCGTATAGGATTGAACCTACAGCAAATATGTCGCCTTTCAAGTAAGTAGTCGCCATTTTATGCTGCAGCGAATAGTACTCAGGCGGCCTAAAGGGCCACTGAACCTGCATACAGGACTGCGCGGCCTCCATTTCATGGGTATACCGAGCCAGTTCTAAATCAGCGATAGCGGCTTTATAGTGATGATTGTGGTAGGTGAGCAAGAAATTTTCGCCTTTGATATCACGGTGCACAATACCCAGCTTGTGCATGCCCTCGAGCCCTGATACCATATCATATGCAAGACGTATTTTTTCTTTCAGAGATATTTTTTGGAGCCATGTGAAGAGCCGTTTTTGCAGCGAGCCATATCGGTAGAGCTCGCAAAAGAGCGTCTGGTAATGCTGTCCATGTGCATCGTGCTCTGTAAACGCCATAACATTCACAATACCATACACGCCCTGCAGCCTTTTTAAGAGGGCATACTCCTCCCGTAAGCTCTGAGGGGCACTGCACCTGGCTACAAATTGGGGCTTTCGTGTGCTATAGAGAAGCGATTTAGTAACGCGTTTTGTCGATCCGCGACCAACAAGTCGCACATGCTCCAAATGGATAAAGCGAAGCCCTGTTGCAGGATCATATTCAATGGTGCGTGCAAGGCCACTTTCTTGCGAAGGAAGATAGGGATGAGTCTTCCTGATCTGAGCAAATGCCGTCTCCATATACAACGCAATCTGGATAAGCTCTCCTTCGGTCATGCCAAGCCTTTGTTTTTGCGTGCGGCTAAGCTGTAAAATGGTAGAGGCCGCCTTGAGCGTGCGTGTCAGGATAGGATCGTGATGCTTTTTTGCGAGGTGGGTAAGTAGGGTAAATGCCTTGTTGTGATTCCGTAGACGCTTTCCAAGCTCGGCATAGCGATGGGCCTGCACAAACCGCGACAGGTCGCGAGGGGGCGACCGGTGATGGGTGCCCGCAAGGGGGCTTGGGAGTAGAAATAAACAAAGCAGTATAGAGAGGTGTATAACCACATTTCTATATACTGCATGTACACGTAGGATGTGCATTAAATTTTTCAGCTATGTACCGCAGGCCTTAGCGTCTGAGTAGCTTGAACAGTGCCGTTATTTACGCCACCAAAGCACCACTTAAAAGGCTTCACAGCGGTTTCCAAACTCCGCGTGATCGCCCCGGCTCCTATAAACCGCAATCCTAAAAACACAATACTAACGACACCTAAAAAGCCGCGCCCTGCTCTTTCCAGTCCACCCATTCCTCCTGAGTTACTAGGAAGACTCGCTGGGGTTATTGATACTCGAGTACCAGTTGTTGATTGTTGCCCTTGTATGGGTGATACTGAAGTTACATTTAAACTTGATGGCGATGGGGTCATAAAATTCTCCTTCTTTTACATCGTTGTTTACTATTTTGTACGACGCTTCATATTCTTTATTTTTTCTCGCTTTGCTATCACCTCGTGCCTTAGGGCAGGATCGCCTTTGGTATAGTCGATGATATTGAGCGTATTTTCAAGGGCACCGAGAGCATTATCGAAATCAGACATTGCCTCGTAGCAGGCAGCAGCATAGAGCGGATAGGTAGGATCTGCCGGATTAAGCTCTCCCCCAACACGATACGCCTGAAGTGCTGCCTCATAGTTTTGACAGAAATATTCTGAGTTCCCAAGAGCAAGCCAGAACACATATTTTTTGCCATTTATCGTTGTTAAGAAGGTAAAGGCATCTACGGCTTCTTCATAGTGTTGCTTCTCATAAATGCATTTTGCTGCTTGGTATAAGGCCTCTATCGTTGCATCACTGATGGCACACATCTCTTGAATAGTCATATTTGCAATAAATTGCTTGCGATACTCATCTTCACGCCCTGGCATATTGTCAAAAAATGCGCCAATTTTTTTTATGTCAGTAAGGAGCGCGTTATAATTCATTTCGGTATTTGTCTGTGCCATTTCTTGCAGCATGGTAATAATCACTCTCGTACCACTCTCGAGTCGGTTATATAGAGTCTGCAGTGATGTGCGTATTTCGTTACGTACTTTTTCTAGCCTTGCCTGCTCTGATAGCAGGTGTGCCGCCTCAGATGGCTCGCTGTCTTGCATGAGCTGCTCTGCCAGCTCCAAAGCAATAATATTCAAATCCTCAACATTTTTTGCTGCACGCAGCCTTGCAGGGATGTTTTCACCCTTTTTATTTTTTGCCATAGTGTTGCTCCTCTACTAATCAACGATATAGCAAAATGAAACAATATAGTAAAATTAATTTTTTATTTTTATGAAAGAGCGTGAAATATGGTCGATAAATTGGCTATGGCAAAAAATATCTCGTTCTCTTACAATTTCCCCCATATGTCGGCCTTTTAGGCCTTCATTATTTTTTTGGCAGGCCTGCGACCTGCCACCCACCCAGGGCGCTGCCCTGGACTATACATATTCCAGCCCTAGCGGGCCTGTAACAAGGAAATATACTATGTCACTATCGGCAACACTCAGAAATACTGTGGCCGCAGTAACGGCGCTACCTTCGGACCCCGTTTCCATCATCTATGCATATCACCCTGACCAAGAGTGGGTCGATTCACAACTAGGACTTGTAAAAACAAAAACAGAATGCTTGGCGCTGCTTGATCATATTGCTCCTGGGCCTGTGGAGACCCTGAATTTTACAAAGTTCTCTATCCCTATGCCACAGGACTTTTTAAATGAAGTACTCGATAAAATACTGTTTCTTAAAACCCACGGCACATTGCAAAGACTTACGCAAATCGTCATGCAAGAGGGATATACACTCTCTAGCAATGCCCATATCACGCACCTCAATACGCTCTATCTACTGTTTACCAACCAGCTTCGCATTAGATTGCCTACCACTGCAGAAATGCTGTCGCAATGGCCGTCTTCCATTACCACTTGCACTCCTTGCAACGCGGCCACGCTGCTACAGACACAGCTTAGATGCCTGCAAGAGAGGTGGGGCTCTACTGACCACGGCACAAAACAGGGGGCTCTGTGGGAGTGTATGATGCTATGCACGGTATGTCTTCCTTCACACTCCTCCCCCACATGAGAAAAAACGCCACGCCATCACACAGTATCGCCCTTGCGAGCCTGCGAGCATGGGCGATACTGTTATGCTTGTTACTTCTTCCACTGCCCCTTTTCGCCTTCGAATACACCGTGGCAATTGATGGCGTGCAAGATAAAGAGCTCCTCCATGCCTTAAAAACCACCTCACAAACCATTGTCACAAGAAAGAAAAAGCCCATCACCACGCTTCATGCCCTCAGAAAACGCGTGGAGGCAGATCTCGGCAAGATGAATGACACATGTCACTACTATGGCTACTTAGAATCTCATGTCAGCTTTTCCATTGCCCGTGGAGAGACACCTAAGGTCATCTTCCATGTGCTACTGGGCCCGCTCTATACCATCAAAGAAATATCGCTTGTCAGCGGCTCTGAAGACGCCTTTCATACCCTACAACCATTTCCAGATATCACCCCTGCAGAGCTTGGCATTACTATTGGAGCCCCAGCATCTACAAAAACAATTCTTGCAGCGGAAGAAAAAGCTCTCGAGCGATGCCGCTCTCTCGGCTACGCCTTTTGTAAAAGCATCAAAAAACAAGCCGTTGCCGATGGTGCCGACCACACCCTCTCAGTCACTTTTTTCCTCGATACAGGCCCCCTCGTCAAATTCGGCAAGACCACTATTATTGGCACCCACAGTGTCGATGCCACAGCGCTGCATCGCTTTATTGCCTGGCAAGAGGGTGCGCTCTACAACCCAGAAAAGATCCGCCAAACTACAGAGCGCCTCGAAAAAAGTGGCCTTTTCAGCCGGAGTACCATTCAAGAACAGCAGAGCCATTTTGCAAACGGGGAGCTTCCCATTACCATTATCGTCGACGAAGCCAAGCATAAAAGCATAGGAACCAGTATCAGCTATATGACAACCAAAGGCCCTGGCGCTCACTGTAACTGGGAAAATCGCAATATTCGTGGAATGGGTGAAAAAATATCAGTAAATTGTGATGTGTGGCGACAATTCCAAACCTTAATTTTGAGTTATCGAAGGCCGCATACGCCAAACTATGAAGACGAGCGTCTCTATGCCATCGAATTCAACCGCCAAGATACCATTGCCTATTTTAGCCAAGAAGTGAGCCTTGCGCTTTCCCATCTCAAACACTGGTATGACAACCTTGAAAGCTCTTTAGGGGGCAAGCTAGAGAGCCTGCATTCGAACAACTTTGAAGGAAAAGCAACGTATTACCTCGTAAAAATGCCCCTTTCTCTTCGCTGGCGCAGTGTCAAGAACCGACTCGATCCCTTAACAGGGCAGCTCCTGCATACAAAGCTCACCCCGGCATATCAATGCATCACACCCAATTTCTTTTACCTGAACCACACCAGCACCGCTACCTACTACTACTCCCTCTTTGAAGATAGCATCACACTTGCCACAAAACTCGTCTTTGGCAATATCTTCGGGGCAGCAAAGCACACGATCCCGCCCCCCGATCGCTTTTTCTCTGGCTCTGAAAGTACGCTACGAGGCTATCGCTACCTCACTGTCAGTCCTCTAAATAAACATGGCAAGCCCACAGGAGGAAGATCCCTCCTTGCTGGCAGCTTAGAGGCCAGAATGCGCACCTCCTCTGGTATTGGCTGGGTGCTCTTTTATGATGTGGGAAATGTCTACAGCGTCAACTTTCCAGTACTCGATGAAAAACTCCTGCAATCGGTAGGCATTGGCGCTCGCTACAGCACTCCCCTTGGTCCCCTCCGCCTCGATATTGCCGTCCCTCTCAATAGAAGGCATAGACTCGACCCACCCTTTCAGGTGTATTTCAGCATCGGGCAGGCATTTTGATGAGGCGTTTTGATGATGATTCATCCTACTGCCCCTCGCGCTGCGCATATGCATCAGGCTAAGCCATAGCTCTCACAGGCTTTGGCACATTTTTTTAACAGGGAGAGCTGCAGGAGAAGAGCTTACAGAGAGAGCTTGTCAGAGGCGTGTGGGGGGCTTGAGGTAGTGGTAGTTACAGCTTGGGGAGTCTTTTTTACAGAGAGAGCTGCAGAGGAAGAGTTGCAGAGATAGCTGCAAGAGAGGAGCAGAGGTTTGGGGGTGTTCGATGCATTTTTCCACTGAAAGTGGAAAAGTCCAAGCATATAGAAATCGATTGGCAAATGTATTTGCCATGCGATTTTTATATGCTTGGACTACAGCGAGCGTACGCTCGTTGTAAATGCATCTTCGGTGCTTCTTATAAGCCCATAATGATCTCTTAGTTTTCTCTCTAATCTCCCCACTGTCCAGACCTTAATCACCAACGCATCTAACACCCCTAACGCCTCTGACAAGCTATCTCTGTAAGCTATCTCCTGTGGCTCTCCCTGTAAAAAAAGCAACCCAGGCCATAAACACCAACACCCCAAGCCCCCCACACGCCTCTGGCAAGCTCTCTCTGCAGCTATTCTCCTGTGGCTCTCCCTGTAAAAAAAAGCAACCATGGCTTGTATTAGCTATAACGTGGTGGATAATTACGAATGCGGATAATTACGAATTGCTTTTTTTGTTCCGTTTTACTATACTTGTACTTTTATTAACAATACAAATATAGGAAAACACATGTTTAATATTAATAATAATTCAAGTCTATCATCATCTTCATCAACTTCAGCAGCTGTAATTTCATCTTCATCGGCTGTAACCCCCAGTCTATTCGGGCGGTCGGTTGCACTTTGTTATAACCCTTCTTCTTCAAGATTTTATTCATCCTCTTCATGCTCTTCTATTGCATTGACTACACTCTCAGCCACCCCCTCTCTCTCTTTCACCTTTGGAAGACTCACTGTGCAAAATCCCTCGGTGACATCCTCTTCTTCATCCTCTTTTACTCCAACGAGCCCCATGCAACCTCGCAATTGGGGCGCGAGCATAGTTCCCACATGTCTACTTGGAATAATTGGACAATATCTAGGGAATGATGCAAGAGATGTTCGCAGATTTATTGCATCGCTTCCCCATGAACAGCAAGGAGGAGCGCTCCTTCAAATTATAGGTGATGCCCAAAGCAATAGCTCCATTATACACCATATCTTGCATGAAGCAGAATATACTATCGATGATGCGAGGCAATACCCGTTTCTCCTTATTTTTAGCAGAACGGTTGGAATACGACAGGTCCCATTTATACGAGATATATTCCCCACAAATCAAGCAATAAATACCTTTACAACCACATTTAAGAGTGCTTTGCAAAGGCTCGAGTGCCTTGAGTGCGGCGTATTAGAAGAGCAGCAACCTTGTCTCATGAATAGCCAACAACTCGATGCTCTATGTACAGCATGCCCAGCACTCGTCACCATTACCCTGAAAAAGTGCAACAACTTGCAAGACGCTGATATAGAACCAATGAGTAGACTGCACAATCTTCGAAATTTGCATATTATACAAAACCGTCAATTCACTGGCGAAGGACTGCGACACCTCTCAGGGATTCCTCTTCGAAAAGTAAGTCTTTTGGGATGCGAGGAGCTAAGGGATGCAAACCTACAACATCTCTCAGAGCTACCATTAGTGTTTTTAAATCTCAGAAATTGTAAACGAATAACGAATGCCGGCCTGAATGCCCTCTATAGGCTTCCCTTACAACAAATATGCCTTGGCGGTACAAGAGTAGATAAATTTGGAATACGCCAACTACGGCGTAATTTTTTGCCAAGACATATAGAAATCGTTGATTTTAAAACATTACGCGATCATTGGCGGCAGCATGCAAAGAAAGAAGCAGAGATGGATGCATGGAGCACATATATACACAAAATACGAAGAAAATAAAAAATTTAAATAACTGTAAAATATATGTTTAATATTAATAATAACTCCTGCCTATCATCGTCATCATCCACTTCAGCGGCTGCAATTTCATCTTCATCGGCTGTAATTCCCAGTTTACTAGGCCGCCGGGCAACAAATTATTCTTATAACTCTTACTATTCAAGATGTTCCTCATCATCTTCGTACATCTCTACTGCACTGACTACACTCTCAGCTACTAACCCGCTTCCTCTCGCTTTTAAAAGGCTCACTGTGAGCCCGCTCCAGGCATCCTCATCATCTTTTGCCTCACGACCCTCTATTGCATGGACATCTTGTGAATCAGCAGCCTCCTCTTCATCTCTAGCAAAAACCCACGTGACTACCCCACTAAGCACCACTCACAATAGGTCAATAGACAGCATTCCGAGTACTCTCCTTGGAATAATTGGACAGTATCTAGGAGCTGATGCCATAGACGTTTGCACATTTATTGCTTCACTTCCCTCTGCACAACAAGCAGAAATACTCCTGCAACTTATACGTGATGAGCAAAGCAATAGCTCTATTATTTGTCATATCCTGCATGAAGCAAAATATATTATTAATCCACGTTCTTGGTTCCTCTGCTTTACCAGAACGGAGGGAATACGCCAGGTCCCATTTGTAAGAAACCTATTTCCTACTGAGAACGCAATGAACACTTTTGTAACAACTTTTACCAACTCGTTGGCTACTCTAAAGCGCCTGGAGTGTCGAGAGACAGGCTTGTTTTGTACTGAGAGTGCAACAGATGCTTTGATCACAGCTTGTTCCCATTCTTGCTGTATACCATTAAGACCAGGGAATGAGTATCTGACAGGCAAGCTGTTTCAACGACTGTGCACTGCATGCCCTCAGGTGCAGACTCTGATTCTTAAAAATTGTTATATGTTAGATGACGATGACTTGCGCCATCTCAGAAATCTGCCGCTTCGGTCTTTAGATCTCTCGCGTTGTATTCAAATAACTGATACGGGACTACGCTATCTTCATGAACTTCCTTTAGAACGTATATGGATTATGAATACGGATGTGAGTCGCAATGGAATACAGGCATTGCAAAATAGTAGGCCAGGCATAGACATTGTTGATTATCCTGAGTGGGATGCGCAGATGGCAAGGGGAGGGATGCCTTCGCTACATGTGGTGAAACTTCGTGGATAATAATCTACATTCCCTTACATGGCCTGACGATCTCATGCGCAATAATAAGGGTTTTTTTAGATGACAAACTCTTAAGATAGCTTCGTACTAGAGAAGACTTGGTAGCCGCTGTCTTGGGAGGTGGAGTTACCCCTCCCCATGCTTTGAGAGCAGGACTAACCAGGGCTTCGGCCTCATGTAGGTGGGTTTCGAGCTTGCGCTCGGCAATAACCGATTTCTGCGTAAAGCCTTCAAGAGTGGGACGAAATACGAATTTTTCTTCAGGACGTGGCCAGCCTCTATCACTCGGAGCTTCTACCTCTTTATGCACTGGTAGCGGCATGACTACTGACACTTGCTCCTCTTCTTCGTCAAACTCTTCTTCGTCTTCCTGTTCTATTTGCGTGCGCATCTCCTCCAAAGTCCTGTCTTCTCTATTCGGAAGAGGCACGCGTTTTTTAGGAAAAAGCACATCTTTGATATTCACAACAACCGTATATATCACTGCAACGAAAGCAATGATCATGCCGATAAAATCGGAGATGTCAGTGTTGTTGTTCTCACTCATCACACTTGTCTCCAGCTATGTCCTTTCGCATGGCAGTGTCGGCTTGAATATTTTCCATGCGAAAATAATCCATCACGCCTAACTTACCAGCTCTGAAGGCATCGGCCATGGCAAGAGGAATCATGGCTTTGGCTTCAATGTACTTGGCCTCCATGCGTTTTACTTCGGCGCTCTGCTCTTGTTCCATAGCTACCGCCATAGTACGTCGCTCTTCGGCCTTGGCCTGCGCTATCCTCTTATCCGATTCGGCCTTATCTGCACGCAGTTTTGCTCCGATGTTCTCACCAATGGCCACATCTGCTACGTCAATAGAAAGGATTTCAAAGGCAGTACCCGCATCAAGCCCTTTTTCAAGCGCTCGCTTGGATATAAGCTGTGGATTTTCAAGTACAATAAGATGCGTATCTGCGGCACCGATGGCGCCAATGATCGCTTCACCCACGCGCGCTATGATGGTCTGCTCGGTCGCACCGCCCACTAAACGCTCAATGGCTGTACGCACCGTCACCCGTGCGGTAACGTGCAGCTGCACGCCGTCTCTTGCAACGCCGGTAATATAGGTCGAGCCACGAGAGCGATCAGGACAGTCAATGACCTTAGGATTTACCGATGTTCTCACCGCATCTAAAATATCGCGGCCTGCAAGGTCAATAGCCGTTGCGCGCTTCCAGTCAAGAGGCAGGTTTGCCTTTTCGGCTGCAATCAGTGCTGCCACCACATCCAGAACATGACCGCCAGCAAGGTAGTGCGTCTCAAGATCAGCAACGGTAATGAGTTTTAAGCCCGCTTTATACGAGTTAATACGAGCGTTGACAATGGTGCGTGGAGGAATTTTACGAAGACTCATACCGATAATGTTAAAAAGTGATATCGGTGTCCCTGACACAAATGCCTGAAACCATAAACTAACAAACTTGGCCATGATCGCTACTATAATGATGATAACGATCGCAAGTGCGATAAACAAAAACGACACTTCGCCGCCTTCGAGCAAAAATACTGGTATTTTCATACTTTTTCCATTGTTTCTACAGGTTTAATGATAACGTAATTTCCTTCACCGCCTATGACTTCGATAGGACTTCCCTTATCGAGATAGGGACCGCGACACTGAGCGGCAACACGCTGACCTTCTATCAAGGCATATCCTGAAGGGCTAAAATCCGTAAGAGCTACGCCTTTTTTTCCGATTAATGCGGCATCAAAACGAGCGCTTTGATAGCCCTCTTGATCTTGTGACAAATAAAAGGTGTTTCCGGTACTTGACCGAATTCGATACAGTGCATACCAAATTGTTACTACTAAAAGAGCAAGCGTAAGCGCTACAAAGCCAACAGAGGCAAGAAGTGATGTTGATGCAAGCAAAAATAAGGTAATTGCACCGAGCAGAAAAATAGCGCCTGTAATAGCAAGCACCCCACCTGGCGTGTAAAACTCAAGAAATATGAGCAGAAGACCGATAAAGAGTACAATAAATGCAGTAAACATAGGAATTATTCAATAAAAATTTTTAAGCCCTCTATGCGCACTATTGTAACACGTTTTCCCTTTTCAAGAAAGTCCCCTGTGCTTACTACATCGAGCTCTATTCCTTTGTAGATCACTTTTCCACTTGGCCTACATGTCACTGACACAATAGCCTCATCACCCACCTGTATAGGCACCTCTGGCACTATTTCAGCTGCATGCATAGCATGCGTGCCCGAGCTTAAGAGCGGTGTATCTTCAAGAATAATGCGATGCATCAGACGAAACTTAGGCGTCATAAATCTACTTAAAATAATAATTATAAATGCTGCTACTACGATGGCCCCGCAAATCCACCCTAAGCGATGAAGCACATACTCACCTGCGCTATTGAGAACTTCGCCGTTAAACTGTACGGATTCAATACCTGGCAGCACCATTCCCATAAGGCCTACGACCATAAAGAGGGTGCCGAGCACTCCAAGAATGCCCATGGTAGGGAAGAAAAACAGCTCAAGGCCAATAAGAAAGAGACCAAAGAGGAGCATAATAGGCTCAAACCAGGCTACTGCTTCAAGGGCAAATGAGGAGAGAACGATAAAAAAGAGGCTGAGGAGCCCTACAAGGCCCGCTATCCCAAAGCCTGACGAGGTCATCTCCATATAAAAGCCCACAATTAGGCCTAGGAAAAGAATGGATGAGACTGCAGGGAGGGTTAAAAATGCCAAAAAGCGGGTCTGCCAGTCTTCTCGAAAGGTGTCGATGCTACAAGGAAGAGCATGTTCAAAAAAGGGAATTTGTATAAAAGGCGATTTTTGCAAGGGGATACGGCCAGTTTCTTGTTCTTGTCTTTCCTCTTGTTCGGTAAGTGGAGGCAGGCGCATAGGCGGAAGCATCATATCGGCCACACCATACTCCATAAGCTGCTCGGTATTGAGTGTGAGGAGCTTGCCTTTAGGCTTTAAAATAACATCGGGCTGGGGTCCATCTTTATGGACCTGATCTTCGGTATCAAGGGTTATAATCTTGCCTTGGCGCCGCACAAGGATCAGGTCTTTATCTACCATTGCCATGGCAATAGCACTATTTCTGCCAAAAAATTGCGCCCGACTTGCAAAATCCGAGCGCAGTGCAGAAGTGATTTTCTCCGGAGCTGCCTCCATCTGCCCTGTAGCACCGAGAGTCACAGGCTCTGCAGCACCCATGCTGGCTCCTTTAGCAATAACAATAAAGCGGCACGAATAGGCAAGGAGCGCCCCAGCAGACATCGCCCAGTTGTTCACATAGGCAATAACAGGTATGTTATACTGCGTGTCCATTTCTTGGAGGGCATCGGCAATACGCTCTGCAGTAAATACCTCCCCGCCCGGCGTATCAAGCTCAAGGATAATGCAGGCGGGTTTTGTTTTTTTGTAAACGCTAAGTGCTGAGCTTACATAAATCCATGTCGCTGTGGTAATACCATTTTGCCGATCATTAATCACAATGCGCCCAATATGATGCTCCTCCCCTGCAGGAAAAGTAATTGCAGCGCTCAGTTTTTGAGAAAAATCGGCCGCCTCATCAGTTGCGAAAAGACAGGGACTCCATAAAAAAAACACATACATGAAGAGTAGTGTGCATAGCTTTTTCATCATGTTCAGTATAATACCGTAGTCCTGCATTCGAGACAAGCAGTAGTAAAATTGCGTGCATTTTGCTTGAAAAAAATGCAAATTGCATGCAAAATGAAGTTATGTTCGACAGATTGCTCAAAATCAACATAGCACCTCGTACTTCCTACTTTCTCTTTGGCCCTCGAGGCACAGGAAAGACGACATGGATTCAGGCGACCTTGCCTGAGGCCCTGTATCTCGATCTTCTCAAATTTTCGTTATACAAAGAACTAATGGCGGATCCAGGCAGGCTGGAAACCCTGATTCCCCGGGATTGGAAAAACCTGATTGTCCTCGACGAAGTACAGCGAGTGCCTCTTCTCTTACATGAAGTACATCGTCTTATCGAAAGCAAAGGATACAGTTTTTTGCTCACAGGATCAAGCGCTCGGAGTTTGCGTCGCCAAGGCACTAACTTACTTGCAGGACGCGCTCTCCACTATCATATGCATCCGCTTACTATTCAGGAACTAGGTGATCATTTTCAGCTTGCAAAAGTATTGAAATTTGGACTCTTGCCACAGGCAGTCACAGGGGCGGATCCTGATTTATATTTAGAGACATATTTGCAAGCATATCTGCAACAAGAGCTCGTGCAAGAAGCTGCGACAAGGCATGTAGATGCGTTTTTCCGTTTCTTAGAGGTTGCAAGCTTTTCGCAAGGGTCTCTCCTTAATATCACAGAAATTGCACGAGAAGTGGGAGTTGCTCGCTCGGCAATTACTACCTATTTTACAATCCTAGAAGATATGCTTATTGCAAGGCAACTGCCTCCTTTTACCAAGCGCAGTAAACGCAGGCTTGTCATGCATGGCAAGTTTTATTTTTTTGATGTAGGTGTGTATCGAAAACTCAGGCCCATGGGACTATTGGATACCCAAGAAGAAGCAGAAGGAATAGCGCTCGAGAGCCTCTTTTTCCAATCGCTGCTTGCCATTAACGATTATTATCGTTTAGGGTATAAGTTTTTCTTTTGGCGCACCGCTCATGGCAACGAAGTGGATTTCATAGCCTATGGCCCACAAGGCTTTCATGCCTTTGAAATAAAGCGAGGGCGCTCAGTAAGCCGTAAAGCCATGGATGGCCTCCAGGAATTTCACAAAGATTATCCCGAGGCAAAACTCTATCTTCTCTATCTCGGCGACAGCCGACAATATCACGGCCCTATTGATGTGATTCCCTTCGAGGAAGCACTGAAGGCACTCCCTGTTCTCCTCTCTGGAGCGGCAGAGCTTCCCCCAAGTGCCACGCAAGTCGTGCGCTAACGCACACGCTTGCGCTTCACGCATACGCATCAGGCTAAGGAATATTAGCATAACAAACGTTATAGCTAACACAAGCCATGGTTGCTTTTTTTACAGGGAGAGCCACAGGAGAAGCTGCAGAGAGAGCTTGTCAGAGGCGTGTGGGGTGCTAAAGGCATTGATAATAAAGGTCTGAACAGAGAGATTAGAGAGGATGTCCCACGTACATTGCGCATGCTCTATTTTCGTCATGTGCACTTTTCCATCAGGAAAAGTGCACATGACGTTACTTTATTGTGCTGTACCTTTTGTTCGCTTAGGTTGTGATGTTGTAGAAGGAGGCGGTGTTGTAGAAGGCTGTGGTGTTGTGGGCTCATTGCTTTCAAGAATTTGTGCTGGTCTTCTTTTACCACGTGGCTGAGGAGGCGTCTGCATTGAAGTGGTTGAGGGCTGTATCGTTGGCGTCGGTGGGCGCTGAATGATTCGAGGCCGGCGCCTAGGCTGAGGTTGTGACTGAGACGATGGTTGACTTGTAGGCTGCCGACGCTGCTCTACAACATTGTCAAGTCGCGCATCTTGTACGTTTCTTTCTGCTTCACCGATTTGTACTGGAAGCTGATGTAATCGCTGGACAAGATTTGCCAAATCGCGACTAGCCTCTCGAATAGCATTGAATTTATGCAATCTTTGAGGGCTTGTTTCACTTGGTAAATTTCTTGCTTCATTGACATCATTCTTTGCTGCCTCTATTGCGCCATGAAGCGCTGTTTTACAATGACGCAGTTCTGCAAGTCGAAGCGCTGTTTCAGCTACTCTTCTCGCTAAATGCTGTGCATGTGCTGTACGAGCCATTGCTTCATCGGTGATTGTATCTGAGGGAGTCTCTGCCGCCAGTATGTCTCGCTCTGCTTGTGATAGTTCTTGAATATCGTTTCTCAGCTCGGTTTCAACTTGGTTTGTAGCATCGTCTAGTGCTTGATCTGCGTCTACAACTTCAGAATGAAGCTCAGATTCTGACGGTAGTGATAGTTCCATCCTAACTTGTGCTGCAGCTACACTGGGCGCTACTCCTCTTGCCATTATCGCATTAACCTTCGCGACTACCCTCTCAGCATCGGCAAGCGACAGGGGCCTTTCAGTTATAAGCTCTGCTCTCTCTCGACGCCCACTCTCTAAAAGCAGCTCTTGTGCGGCCACTTCTTGAAGAGTAACAGATGTCTCAGAATTTGCACACCTTTGTTGTATCCTGCTAATACATGGCTGTATTGCAGCCGTTGCACTCTCTATTATTCGATTTTTTACAGCAGATGATGTGTTTGCTATACTATTACACATACTTGTTATGGTTTGCGCTGCTTGCGCACCTAAACCAGTCAAAAAGTTCATTTTATCTCCTCCTTTTTAATAAAAATAATATTAATACTATAGATATATAGTTATATTTTTAATTATATATAAAACCGAATTAATTACAACTGTATGGTAAATCCTTATCTATGAACGCAAAATCCAGTTGGATTTTGCGTTCATAGGTAGTCATGCAGCGGGTGAAATACATACTTATATTTAAATTTCCGCTTATATTTAAATTTTTATTTTTAAATTTTCCGCCTGTGTGCTAGGATGAAAGTAGAGAATAAAAATGAGGTATATATGACTCCCGTACAATCACGCAATCTACTGTTAAATGCATATGAAAACATATTGAATACCTGTCATGTTGCAGATTCGCGACGTTCCAGGCTTCTATCAGATGCGGATCCAAATACAGCACAGGCCATACAGCGCCAGAAATTTATTAAAAACATTGCAGACGCTATATTTATTTCAGCAAGCCCTTCCACAAGCCCAAGAAAAACTCTAATGATCTCCTCAAAAGGAAGTCAACCGATAACGTCCACTGCTATTGATGCCATTAGAGGTGCCTTTAACGATCTAGACGTACGCGCACTCTCCACCCCACAGCGTCAAAAGCTTCGTAATCTTCGCGATATTGTTAATCAGAAGATTGCTCAATCCGAGCAAATTGAATGTCGTGCACTCGATACGCCTCCTGCTTCAGCTAGTCACAGACGCCTTTCAGTGTCCGTGCAGACACGACTGCCATCAGCATCAAACGCGACTATTGCAACAACCGCAGCAGAAGGAACCAGAAATCGCGTTGAATCTATAGCAGCACCATCTGTGCATTTGAGGCTCGAACTACCGATAGCCTTAGCAGACGAAAGCAGAGACCGTGCTGAATCTGTAGCGCCATCTATACCCTCAAGCTTTGGAGCTCCACCTGAGGTGGCACCACATGATACGACGATGAGATCAAGATTGCCACCACGGCCTGAAACATCAGCTACCCTACTTGCAAGAGCCACAGATGCCACGACTACTGCGGCTAATCTACTGAGCACTGCTACACCCCTGCTCCAGGGCCCTTCCATTCTTACTCCAATATCAGTTCCGCTCCCCACCATAAATTACAGCGCTGAAGCCACAGCGACAATAGCCACATCTCTTGAAAATAGTTGCAACGCTGCAGAGCAGGCTCAGCAAAGTGCTGAGGCACGCGTGCGCAGTATCACTACAACTGTTTCAAGTCTCGCTCCAGATACCCCAGTAGAAGAGATTCGCCTAGCTCATCAAAGAGCATATCAAAGTGCACATGAAGCGCGACTAGCGGCAACAACAGCAAGACAATCCTACCAAACAGCGTTAAGTGCTTTTAATACTGCTCCAGTATTGCCTGGAGAAGATCTACAAGATATACGTACTTTAGTAACATCGATAAATAATGCAAGGAGTCAAGAACAAGCAGCAATTGCCACAGCAAATGAGGCACGAGGCGCTCTTGCGCGAAGAATACACGATATTACACGTGTACAAGAGCAGGTACAACAATTGAAAGGCAGAATAGGTAGTAGTAACACGGCATCAGATCGAACTGAATTAACAGCAGCACTCAATACCCTAAATGCCCTTACTGGCGAAAGCGTGAGTGGGCAACAAAAAAGCCTTGAGACGTTGCAATTAGATCTAAGAACTGCTTTAGATAATGTAGGGACGCAACAGCGAGCTGTACATGAGGTTGCAGCAAGCCTGGAGAGCCAAGTCGCCCAAGCGCAGATAGCTGCAGAACAACGAGTAGTTGCAGCAGAACGGGCTGCACAAGCAGCAGAACAGGCAGCGAATACGGCAGAACAGCATATTACAGACCTTGGGAATCTATTGGAGGTTAAAACACGCGGGCAGGCCTGGGAACTTTTTACGCACCAAACAGCACAAGAGCGAGCCCTAAGCAGTGCTGTGAACAACTTAGTAACAGTGCAGGACAGAGGCACGTACCTTCGGCTATCCGCGCAGGTAAATGCTGCCATAGATGATCTGTTTCCTTCAGAAACAGTTCCAAACACTATGATAGGCATATTGACACGTATAATACCTGAAGAACAACGTCACATACTCTTATCCGCTCTGTGTTATCGCTCTGATTCTTACTTCGATGCGACAGCTGTACAGCTGATACAAGTAAGCAACCCTAATATTTTAATACAACTAATACGCAATGATGTTTGGATTTCAGACATAGCTGCAGCCAGAGGTAAACAAAGCATACTTGTTGCTATTCTCGATAAGATACCACCTGCGAAGAAAAATGAAGTTCTATATTCTGCTTTGTCATATGCCGTCCTCGCAAATAACCTAGACATAATAAATTATTTGAAAACAAGAATTAATGATGACGCTTGCGCAGACTTCATTACTCGGTTAAACGGTACGCCAAGATGTGATAAACATAAACTTATCAAAGTGTTATTATCTATACAATCATTTAAAAATCTTGTGCCCACTCGACTCCTTGGAGCGGGCTCTCCTCCTTCACCCCTGGCATGTACAAACGCTGAGCGCGCTCTGATAGAGGAAATAGCCTTACTCCAGCCACCTCTATTTTCATACCAAGAGATTAATAATATTTGCTCTCGAGTAGCTGAGCAAACAAGTACAGATCAAACAATAAGCGCCAATAAAAACGTCATACTTGCTGTACTCAATCGTATATTAGTGCAACAAAGCCATCAAGTTCTCACAGCACTACGACAGCAATTGGTACAGCAAACCAATAGAATTCTTACACAAATAGCCCCTACAGTTCCTCCTGTGAACGATAATGATGATCTTGATACCGTAACAACAGCAATAGAAAATGCTTTACAAGCGACAAATAGCCAACATGAATTGATAGATGCCATAAGGACTGCAAAAAATGCTCTTTCTCTTGCAAAAGCCAATATAAGCGATGAACAGACTATAGAAATAACCACCAGTTTAGGGGAAGCAGCAAATTATATAACCAATCTCTCTTCTAATTAAGGATGCAGTATTATGAGTATGAATATTCCTCAAGACGTACAAACAAGTGTAAACGAAATCGTTACAAGCAATAAAAATAAACCCACACAAAAAGTTAAAATAGCTCGCATATTAACAGAGTACTATGCACAGAACATTCCATTTTTAGGAGAACCTGAAAGGCAGGCATTAACCAATGTAATAGGCACATGTACGCCTAATTGGAACCAAACTGACAGACAAGATGTGGTGAGTACCATACTTACAAATATACGAAGTTGGCGAAGGGAAATTGCACCGCGAATTCCAACCGAACACGAACTTGAGCAGCAATTGGTGTCAAGTCTGTCACCCACCACACAAACAGTGCTAGAAGCCCCTCCAATACAACCACAGCCCCCTATCATACCGGCACCACCGCAACCCATCACACCCGCACCGCCTGAGCCCACAACTGCCCAACCTCAGTCCATAACTGCCCCAACAATTACCCAGGCAACCACAGAGGTAAGCGCCACAGCGCAGCCTCAGTCGATGGTAAGAACCGCTATTAAAACAACACGTATAGCGCTTGGTACGCTAGCCTTCGGATTACTTGCAAACTATATCTATGAATCCCTTGCTTCCTTGCCTCCCGGACAAAATGCATCAGAGCTACAACAATTACGCCAAACTGCAGCCTCTGCAATAGGCCAGGGAGCACTTGCTATGGCCGCAACCATTATGCACTTTTTTAGGCCAACTATTGCTGCTCAAGTATCACCCTCTACTATGCAGCCTCAAAACCCTTTACAAGCTGCCTTCACCCAATTACAGGATCGAAGAGAGCGTGCAGAGTTTCTGGTAAGACATGCAACGCCTGCGCAATTACGAGAAGTCTTTGGCGAATTCACACAAGATCAGGCTCTACAATCATTTGAGGAAGTGTACATCTTGGAAAATGACACGGCCCAGCCGGAGAATATACGGCAAGAAGCACAGCGAGTATTTACTGAGAATTTTAACGAATTAAGAAGACGAGTTATAGGAGAATAGCATATATGTCAGAACAACTACCCACCCTCAGCTCTCTCGCAGCAAGTGGCACGCTGCCTACAACCCCTCTATTGCCAGAAGTTACTGTTCGTACGCCCGCTGCACGAAAAAGTCGCCCTGCCACTACAGGGCTCAGCAATCGTGTGGAAGGGATAGCACGCCACGTAGGAAGAACTATCGGACAAACCACAATGAGCGTGCTGAGGAATCGAAATGCACAGCGCATAGCCCTTACAACGACAGCGGGCATGATTCTGGGCCCTGTTATTGCAGCCTTAACAACACCAGCCCTCTCAGTGCCTCTGACTGGCCTTGCACACTCTGGACTCTCTACTCTCAATGCGATGAGGATGAGCCATGCGGTAATGACGGGCCTCGGATATGGGGCACTGGGTGGCTCTGCTATCGGAGTTACAAGTACCGTGATACCAAGTACTGTGATACCAAGTACCGTAACACCCCAGCGTGCAAGTACTGTGGCGCAGCAGGCCCCTCTGCTACCAGGACTAACCGATAGTACCCAGCTGGCTCCAAATGAGCAAATAGCGCGCGAGCAGCTTCGTACACTGCCAAGCGACCCTACGATGAGCCCCTCATCAACCCTTCGCTACGCCTGGCGCGCCTTTCAAACCCCTTCACAGCAGGGATCTGCAGAATATACCCTTGCTGTTCGTGATCTTCGCTCAAGTAGCACAGATACCATCCTCACATTCCCCACTCGAATGGAAAATGGACGCCTCACATCTTCGCTATCCAACGGAAGAAGCTATCCAGAAAGTAGTAATCCGACACAATATTCGGTGGTTACTCCCGACTACATTAAAAAAGTGGTGCTATCAAATAGTTTTGATCCCACGATACTCAGAAACCTCAATAGTCTCGGCATGACTATCCATTCGTAATGAACCTCCCTTAGGCCATTACCACACCATATTGCAATAAAAAATTTTAATTTGTACAATAAAGGAAAGAGAGGAGGATTATGTCAAGTGCATCTGTTGCGCCTAATACTATTAACCCTGAAGTTACAACCGCCTTTACTACCTTGATAAACATGTGTAGGTCCAACCCAACCGAAACCAGGATAAGGCAGGTGGCTTCACCTTTGTTTGCCACTATTGATATGTGGGATATGGGCGAGGCTGTTGGGGCACGAGCTGCAGACCTGGCTCAATGTATTTCCACTGGTAATGACGCCCAGGCGATCACTATCATGAGTGAGATCTATCGTGCATCTATTTCAAGAGGGGAAAGTGTTTCGCTGCCACCCTCTCCACCAACTTCCTCGCCCACTCCACCCACAACAACTACTACTTCGGTTACTACATCCACACCTCAAGCAATGGCAGTCACCAGTACCATATCATCTCTCAGTATCAAAAGAAGAAGAGATCAACCGTCTCAGGTTGCTACAACGTCGAGTACCACCCCCACTACAACATCCCAAACAATCAAACGTCTACGCCATACCCCTTCCTCTGAAGCTACTTCCGAAGTACCTCAAGGCATAGTCCGCCGAACACTCAATCAGTTGGCAAATTCCATGACTACTGACATTCGGATACCCGCTGTGCTTACAACAGCGGTCGCACTTACAATCCCAAGTATTATGCCTGTATTAGGCACAGGTGTTGCCGTGGCATCGGTTATTGCCTGCAGAAGACTCGGTCAAAGACCAGTACTACCTTCTGACCTGCGTGAGATATATGAGACAGGGTTACCCTTACTTGAAAAACGCTTACGTGGCGATACATTAAGTGAACAAGAAAAAACCACTTTAGAAAATCTTCTTGTACATTCACGAAATAATCGAGTGCTTAACAATTATTTGAAAAGCTTGCCAAACAGGGAAAAAACAAAAGCCATAAAATTCTTAATAATGTATTCCTACAAAACGGGTGCCATCTGCACAACATATACAAATGCTCAAAGTCGCATGGGCAATTTACTTACACGCCCTGAAGTTGCTACTATTCAAACTGAACGTCAAAAGATTAGGCGCAAGCTTCGGGACATTACTGCCTCTATTGCTCTTTGTCCTCCTATAAACGCTACTGATGAGAGCATCTCAACTACAACCATGAGAACTAATACAAGAGAACAGATGAGTAGGATAATCGATCAGCTACAACTACAGATACGCCAAGCACGAACAAGTGGAAATACTGAAAAAGCACAAAAATTACAAACTATGCGCACATCATTACAAAGATTGGTGAATATTATAGCAAACGTTCCTTCCTCAAATTATGCCAATTGGCGTCGCGAATATAATCAAGTATACTTTAGTTTTACCAGCGCTCTTATTGCATATTCCACGTCTTGTACAGAAGAAGCAGATCAAGCTTTTGTTGACGATATGAGAACAGGTATTATGAGTAATTTAAATACAACTTTCGGTATGAGGAATTGGATAATTTGGACGATAAGTAAACTAGAAACACTTATCTCCCAAGAGGGTCAAAGCATGGATCAAGGCAAAAGACAACGAGTAGGTGCTATTTTACGAGAATTGAAAAAATTCCATATCGACTTGTTCGAAGATCTAACAAGCGTTAATGTAAATCGTTCCGTGAATTTACTGACAAGATGGCATCGCAATTTTGATAGTGCCCGTACCTCTTTACTCAGCGCAGTTCAGGCATTACAACCAAACGATATACCTGCAAATGTGAGCTCAAGTTTTAGTCAAATTATTGGAGAGCTCGAATTGTTTTCTTCTCGTATTACCAATGCGGAGAGCAGCCTGGGTACCTGCCATGAAAACATAGAGCGCGACATGACGACACTCAATAACGCCAGACAAAATTTCGCCATTTCTTTGAATGAATTAGAGGCAATGCGTAGCCTATTTAATACCTACAGGGAATTCTATAAGGACTTGCCTCCAACTGTTTCAGATGATATTCCTTCTTTAACTGAGCTGCGTACTCTATGTACGACAGCAGTGGATACATTTGCTGCCTATGCAGCGCTTATGCGGGATGCATCTGATTTCAGAGCAGGAGATATTCTGATTTGGGATGAAACATTAATGCCTAGTAGGGAGATGTGGTCAAATGCGTCGATATTTAATGCATATGATATCGCACGCATGGCAAGATGCGTACTACAGGGAAACTATATACAGTTACAAACATATTTTGGACAGTTTACACATCCAACCATGCTTAATATACGAGAAAATGAATTATATAATGTGCATGCTGTAGGCGGAGACACATCTGCACAATCCACAAGTGCCATAGATAATGCTCTTCTTCAACTATCCCATGTTGGTCAATCTCAAATTTACGAGCCAGATTTTTCGCAGCTTATTACGAGTCAGGGCATGACCATGCTGAGAGACTTATTTCAAGATAGACGAAATAACAGAAACGACACGGAGTATAACAATTTCATCCAAAATGAAGTGTATGAACGCTATCAAATGGCAGTAAATCGCGTGCTTCGTACTGAGCAAAGTCAAATCAACAACATAACATTTGATCATACAGCCGCAATAACCTCATTCATTCGAAGGTATTGCCCAAACGGAAGCCCAAGAACCGAAACCGAACTTTTACAAGTTTTTAATGCGCCGGGTGAAATGTTTTGTTCCCAATTTGCGAGCACGCTCATGATGAGAACACTTGCGGAAGTTAATCGTGATCTGCAGGAAGAATACACAGAAGTAATCAGGCAGCGACAAGGACCAACTCCAACGCTACCCTCTTCTATTTTTCATTCCGTTATCCCTCCTGATATGCCTTTTGATACCGTACTCCCAAATAGGCTCCAGCAATTAATAACCCAGCATATGCATTTTCGTCGAAGAGATGCATCCATGTTCGCTGTATTAGTCAACAGCCACCCCACCGCTCCTCAGCCCTCATCTCAACCCGTTACATCTTCATCTACACCATTGCCATCACCACCTTCACCACCAACTACTTAAGATAGCAGCGTCTCCCAACGCTTATAGAGCGCATCGCGCTTTTCCTGCATCTGATGCAGCGACCAGCACAGCTCGTGCGTCATTTGTACGTCATTTTGTACACGAGGAGTTTCAAGCTCGTGCTGCAGGCGGGCAATCTCTTGCTCACAGGTATGGATAGTGTGCTCCATAGACTCGAGCTCTTTTTGCTCCTTATAGGAGAGTTTTTTTGTTACGGGGACTGCTGGTTTTTGAGGTGCTGGTGCTACTGCGGGCTGGGACGGCACTTCACTTTTTCTTTTTGATGGCTCTGCACCTTGACCTTGAGCCTGTTGCCACTGCTTATAATCGGCAAAAAAAGCATGACCATTAATATGATCTAAAGCAAGAATCTGGGTGCAAATAGTATCCATAAGGCAGCGATCGTGAGAAATAATAACGATCGCCCCTTGGAACTCTTGCAGAGTCTCTTCGATGACCTCTAAGGTTTGAATATCAAGATCATTAGTTGGCTCATCTAAAAAGAGCACATCTGCAGGCTTAAGCATCAGGCGCGCAATCTGAATGCGGGCAAGCTCGCCCCCTGAGAGATATTTCACAGGCATCTGCAGTCGCTCTGGAGAGAATAAAAATTTCTTTGCCCAGCCATTGACATGTATGTATTGTCCTCGATAATTGACCATATCGCCCTGAGGACAGAGCGCCTCGCGTAGGCTGATATCGAGAGGAACCTGTTCTCTATGCTGGTCGAAGTAGACACATGTCAAATCATCGGCATATTTGACAGTCCCCATATCTTGGGCAAGCTCTCCTGCAAGAATTTTTAAAAGTGTGGTTTTGCCTGTGCCGTTTTTGCCGACAATGCCAAGACAGCTGCCAGGCGAGAGTGTGAGATCTACGCCCCTAAACAATAGTCGATCATTGGTTGATTTGGTGAGGTTTTTGGCAGTAAGGAGCTTCTTTGTCTCTCGCTCAGAAGCTGTAAACGTAAGCGAGACTACTTTTTTTGTAGTGCGACGCTTGATGGCTGCAAGCTCGTCGATCAGCTCTTCTGCTTGCTGCATACGAGCACGCGATTTTGTGGTACGCGCTTTGGGTGATTTCTTCATCCAGGCCACTTCCTGACGCACAGAGGCGCGAAGCGAGCGCTCTTCTTCTATTTGCGCCTCAAGATACCCTCGTTTATGCTCCAGGAAGGTATCGAGATTGCCATCGGTCATAAAAAGACCTTGTTCATAGCAGCTGCCAAGTTCTATAATTTTATTGGTGCAACGCTTGAGGAAATAGCGATCATGGCTGACAACAAGATAGGTGCGCATGTGCTTTGTGAGAAGCTTTTCAAGCCAGAAAATACCTTCAATATCAAGATGGTTGGTTGGCTCATCTAAAAGGAGCATATCGGGCTCGAGCATCACAGCACGCGCAATGTCAAGACGCTTCTTCCATCCTCCTGAGAGGTTTTGTGCGCACGCAGCAAAATCGGTAAATTCTGCACGGCTGAGCGCTTTTGCGACCGCAGTACTACGCTCTACGTCATCAGGCATGGAGGGAAGGGCTGCTTGCAGCAGTACGTCTTCAATAGAAATAGCCTCAAATGCAGCCGCCTGGCTCGCATAGCCTACCGTAAGGCCCTGTCGTTTCGTAAGATGCCCCGTATCGGGCTCATCGTGGCTAGCAAGTATCTTCATGAGTGTCGACTTTCCAGAGCCATTAGGGCCCAAAAGTCCAATCCTATCCCCTTCAGAAATAGTAAAGGAGAGGTCCTCAAAAAGAACGTGCGTCCCAAATGATTTGGAAAGTGAGTGTATGCCAAGTAGTGTCATAGGTATTATTTCAGTACTCTGCTGCTCCTAACGGAGCAGCAGAGTACTGAAAAAAATTATACCATTTTTTTTATTTCTGAATCAAGGTAGAATAAGAAGGATTATGTCATCTAATGTATTTGTCACTACTTTATCCCCTGAAGTCTTTGAAAGATTCAGAGACGACCTCCTAGAGCAAGGCTTTACCCTTAGTGTGTCAGCCTATACACTCTTTCAGGCAAAAAAACCGGGTGTGTCTTGCACTCTCTACGAGTCTGGCAAGCTTGTCGTACAGGGCGGAGACATGCGCTCTTTTATTGAATTTTATCTGGAGCCGCAGATTTTAAAAACTGTAGAATATACCTATGGCGCTCTCGCACATAATATTGACGCCTCTGGACGTATTGGAGTCGACGAATCAGGCAAAGGGGATTTTTTTGGCCCTCTCTGTATTGCCGCCGTCTTTGCGGAAGGCAAAACGATTGAGAAGCTCATCTCCCTAGGCGTTAAGGACTCCAAAACCCTCTCAGACAAACAAATCCACACACTTGCACATGAGATTAAAGAAATTTGCAAACACTCAATTGTTGCTATATCTCCTACAACATATAATGAACTCTACAAAAAATTTCGAAACCTCAACTCACTTCTTGCCTGGGGACATGCCACAGCCATCCAAAACCTTTCCCAGATGTCTGGTTGCACATCTGTTATTATTGATCAATTTGCTCATGAAAGCGTTGTCCGCAAGGCCATCGAGAAGAAGGGATTAACTCTGAAGCTCAAGCAAAGGCATCGCGGTGAAGAAGATATTGTCGTCGCTGCGGCATCTATCCTCGCAAGAGATGCCTTCGTCGAAGGACTACAACACCTCTCCAAAGAAGTAGGAAGAGTGCTGCCAAAGGGGGCATCAGCTAGTGTCATTCAAGCTGCCATAAATGTTGTTGAAAAGCACGGCCGCGAAATCCTTGCAAAGATCAGCAAACAGCATTTTAGCACGACGCAGAAGATCTAATTCACGCCATGTGCGACTTTTCCTGAAGGAAAAGTGCACATGGCGAAAAAATTATGCAGCGGTTACATCATGACTTTTCTATAGTCCTTATTCTCTGCTTTACAAAAATCGGCAAACCTGGTAAAAAATCTGTCTTCATAGAATAAGGAGTATATATGAGCGCAGTATCGCTACAAAACCCTATTGGCATAGTGCCTGTAAGACAGCCTGAGCAAACACTTATGCATTTTCGAGAAGCTATTCAGTCTCGAGCCTCTCTCTACCTGTATAGCGATGGCAGATGGGATATACGCTGGAAAATTACCCAGCTCATACGCAGATTATTTGGCTTTGAAACAAGTGATGACCTTGAAGTAGCACACTTCTTCGTCAAATACCTCAAAGGCTTCGAAACCACCACTCCTCTCTTCACGCAGCGCCTCCATGCTACTCCTGAAAAGCTTACAGAGATTCGTAGTACTGCGGCTGCCATTATTGAACGGCTCAGAGGGCACCTAAGCAGCCACGATCGAAAAATACGAGATATGGTGCAGCACACCATTTTTAAAATCAATAAACATGTCGTTGCCAATGAATACCGCTCAATGCCGCAAGCGTCCATTCCTACCGCAGCAGCCCCATCGCTGCAAGAGGATCATGAATGGTTTACCAATGCATTTCTTACATGGAAGCGAGAGCGCAATCTTCCCGCACCTCTCTCAGATGAAGAGCAACAAAAACTTCGCGATGCTGCCTACTACAGCCGCTTTATTGAACTTATCAAAGAAGACCTACATACTCGCGACACCTTTTTCCGATTCGTCTTTCGTAATACCAAAGGCGGATGCAATGATGCTGTGCATATCGCCATCCAGTTTCCTGTAACGAGAAAGCGCATCATGCAGTCCTTTCTTGATAAGCGTCTGCGTCGTGTGCAAAATAATGGCCTTGCCCTGAGTGAACAAGCGGCTTCGAATGGAGGTGGGCAAGTCACCAAAGATGTGACGATTCTCATTGAAGGAAGAGCGGTGTCACTTCGTGATCTAGAGCGTCCTATTACACTACGAGATGGTGAAGTGCGGCCACTACGAGAGATTTTAAAGGTCTTTACGGACAAAAATATTGCTATGGGCGATTATGAATATACTGCCCAGGGAATAGAGCACTGCTTCCCTAAACGCCCACGCGTAGATTTTACAAAGAGAGACTGGTGGAAGGATCTGCCAGAGTTTGAGACACTCTCGCGCGAGCAGCTCATTGCCCGCTACTTTCCAACCAATCCACCGCAGACCGATTTTTATGGGCTTGTGGTCGCCCGTGCCTCTCGTGAGTTCGATGTGCCGAGGGTTGATAAAAACCATGCGTGGCTGCAGATCATCATCCCAAGAGAGGATGGGCGCTTTAGTGTGCTACCATTTGGCAAATACCGAAATTATTATGCGTCAAACATGCTTGAGGAATTTTCAGGCATATTTCAAACTGCTGAAAATGCGGTTATTGCCTATCCCGATGAAAACGAGTGCTACTACCATCGCAAACACTGCGCACTCCCCTTCCTTGCAAGTCAAGAAGAGATCGAGCGCATCCTCCTCATCATTCGCAAAGACATGCTCGAAGCCATAAAGGGCAATCTCGTCTTCCAACCTCAAGGTGATAACTGCTCTACATGGGTGCGGCAAACTCTTGAGGCCACCTTTCCAGATAGGCAAATCTCCAATGATCCCGAGAGACCCCTCTTTGAAGTAGATATCCTGACGACCACCGGTCCTGTTCCTGTCAAGTACATCACTGGAACGCTCGCTACGATTAGGCGCCTCTTTTCACAAGCTGTTGCCAATATCTGCCGCATTGTCTTCTGTACTATTCTTGGTGCCTGGCAAGGCGTCAGTGTTATTGTTATGGGGAGCCGCATCGTCAAGCGCCTCCTGAACTACCCAAAATGGCTGAATGGCATCCTGTCACTCCCCTCAGCCCTCTTCCAAGCAAGGGGCAACATCACCCTCCAGGAATATGTGTAGTCATGTGCGAATTTTTCTTTCGAAAAATTGCACATGACAAAATTATGCTATTGCCTGTAGAGTCGAATGAGGAACGATACGGCTCCAGAGAAACTCTGGGGCAGTAAAACGATGGTAGTAGCGTGAGAGCATATTGCATACCGAGGGAATAAGCGTTGAGCTAGAGATAGCATTACGACGAAATTGTCTCACAAATGCAATGGAATCAAAAACATTGACGCTCATCTCCGCAAGGCGCTGTCCGCTTCTGGCTGCTGCCATAATATGTTTACGCATAGCATACGTCGTCGCAGCAACTCCTGATCTTCCCACACCCGTGCGGCAATTAAAAGCTACTGTAGCTGTGCTATCAGGGTTTAATTCCTCTATACGGTCATGTAATCTTTCAAGGAGTGCATTATCAGGGCATGATGAAGAATTACGCCAAGCCGTATAATGCATATGTGTGATCTTGGTCCCATCTGAGAGCTCAAGAGTACTTTCTATGAGAACTGGATCTGCAACACCATTGACTTCTCTCACCCCTCTTGCAACCGCTCTTTCAGAAACTTTTCGGATAGTCCTTCCATCATTAAATATAATCTGAGAAAGAACATCATTGTCCCAAAACCTGCTGAGCTCCCCACTTGTTCCATCAGAAATCTCATGCAAGGACACAAACACTCGGCATCCTCGATTGATTAATGATTCGAAGTAATTCTTCACCGCCTCGATATTTTGAGGAAGTGCAGCAATGGTAACTGGTTGTATTGTTGAGGCAACTGTATTTGCACGAGGCGGATCAGCAGGGTCATCATATCTATGGATGGTTTCTGCTTCAAGAGCTTGAAGACAGTTCTTTGCGAATTCATAATTATTACGAGTAAGCTCTTGTTGTACCCGATCTATATCGCGTAGGAGGCAGGTACATCGCGCTAACAGTGCAGGGTCTTTTACCGGCCTGAAGGCTCCTGCCAATATCTTCATAATACGCTCATCGTCTACTTGCAGTGCATGTAGTCTAGCACTAAAGTTACGCGCATGTTCTTGCAAGCATTCATGCTGGGTATATGCGCTATTAACCGCGTTTACAAATAGCTCAAAGTAGCGGGCTCTTTCTTCCCCGTTCATATTAACAAGACGAGACAACATGACGTCTTTGGCAACATCGATAGTACCACTTGCATTATGTTTATCCGCTAACAATACTCTCTCAAGGGTCACATTACCTTCACATAACATTCTTAATTCACTTATTTTCATAATATACCTATATATATGCAAATTTTCCTAAGGAAAATTGCATATATAAAATTAAATTTTTTAAAATATAGTCTCGCAACTCAATGGTGTCAACTTAAAGAAATTACTTAACATATCATGCTTTTAGCTGATATGGACCCCACCGCGGCAGCGGTGGAATTCATTAGCCCCGCGTGGAGCACGGCTGTAGCGCGCCGCGCTACGGCCGGCGGAACGTGGGGGGTACAGGTGCATGAAATAAAAATAGAGCTGCGGCAGCAGCGAAACCCATTGTATTTGACCTAATCAATGTACATATTGTTGTTGCAGATACATTTCTGTGTCGCTGCTACCGCAGCTCTGTTTTTATTTATGCTTCATAAACCCCACGTTCCCTCGATCGTGCGCATGGCGCACGCCCTCAGTCACGCGGGGCTAGAGCCGCAAATTTCGCCACTACCGTGGCTCGGTTCTGATTGGTTACAGGTTTCTTTAAGTTGATACCATTATCTCACCACCACATCAGCTGCATTGCCAAACAAAATTTTTTGTTGCATTGATCATATCACAGATAAAAATAAAGAACAACTCTAAACAACGGGGATTTAGTGGAGCACACCGCGGAAGCGGTGCCTCGTGCTACTCGTGGAACACAGGCGTGCGCGTTGCGCACGCCCGGCGGCAGTGTGGGATTTACGGTGTTGGTGTAGGAACTGCTTCCGGTGAGGAAGGAGGAATCACTACGGGAGGTTGTGCAGGCTGCTGTGGTGCAGACGGGGCTGGGCAGACATTAGTGCAGATTGCATCACCAACAGCTCGTGAGCTTTGCATGAACTGAAAGAAATTCATCGTCCCAATCTTCAGCTCACCTTTAACATACGATGCCGTTATGTGCGCATCCTTGTCAGCCTCTTGAGGCGTGTTGGAAATATCTTGAAGATAAGCCAGCACCTTGTTTTTCGTCTCTTCCGTCAGCGGATTAAGCATGGATGTTTTACTATCTTTGAGTTGATTAAACACCACACAAATATGATTAAAGTAATTGGTGAGGTCATTCACCAGCTCCTTATAATTCAAGAGGTCTAGCGTAAAGCTATACGCAAATTCGCCCCCCTCATGCTTGGCATCTCCATGGAGAAGTATCCCAAAAAGGTTATTCTGCAACCCTGACTTTGAAAGCTCACTTGCAAAGTTAAAGTTCTCTTTATTGAAATCGAGTGACCCTTTACTCATGGAAACTTGTGTCCCTAAAAGCTGCATTTTGGGCACAAGCGCCTTCACATCATCAATATGATTCACAAGCAATTCTTTCAATCGCTTTAATGTCTCATCCTGAGGATGTAGCTCTTTTGCACCAGCACTGATTTCATCCAAACATGCCATAGCACGAGTGTAAAATTCTGGGCTCCACTCTGTTTTGGTATCATGCCCAAACTGAAAGTGAATAGTTTTCTTGTTATCTTCTGTGAGCGCGATGCGACCATGACATGTCGATGTCGACAACACATTTGTCGAGGTAAAATTCTTCACATGGAGAGAAAACGTTGGCAATGTAAGAGAAAAGAGCCCAAATATAGGTGTCGAGGAAATCTTCGAAAAGAACTCTTGCGATGGAATTTCGGCACTCAAATCAACTGCAAAGTTTGTCTTGGTTGCTAAGGTATCATTTATCGCTCTTTGCACAAGCATGTACAATGGAACGACATCTTTGGTTCCCTCACTTACTGGTTCTTCCATCCCTGTTGGCATACCCATAAGAGCATTTGCCACAGGAAGATCCACCATCACATTGGCCTTCACATCCACAAGCTGTGAAGAGGGCTTATTTTGATAATGCAATACGGTATTCTCGATAGTCACTGCAGCCACCCCCGAAGGAGATACCCACTTGAATGGAGATATGGACAGCGTGAGCTCTTCAAAATCTGATTTTTTCGTGCTCAAAGGATGAATAATAAACCGAGGAATAAATCCCTTAAAGCTTGAAGCAATGGATGCCTTTCCTTCAAAAAGTGTCTGCTGCATTCCAGGCGCATTCACATTCACCATACCATCTACAGCAACATTTTTGAGTCGTCCAAGTACTGTAAAGGTATTCGTAATGTCACCTTGTACACCTACTTCCACCTTTTGTGGTTCAATGCCGGCGCTAAATCGTGGATTTACAAAAGAAAAGGCAATCGAAAACGGATAGCCACTTCTATCGATACGATCATAATTCAGAACGACAGTATTTTTTGACTCCTTGGATATCTCAGCAAGCTCATCAAGCATCCCTTTTTCCAAGGCTCTGGCTTGAAATACCCACAGCGCGGAATATATTCCCACCAGCACAATTACAACAGCAATAATCCATCCAAATTTTTTCATATCATCACTCCATACTGAAGATTTTTTCGTGCCCGAATTTTTCATGAACACAGGTTGCATGTCGAGCTATTTGCAAAATAATGCGATGTGCGACTTTTTGCTGTTGTTGCCCTTCAGGCAACAATACTGGGGTCATCATCTGACCCAGGGCGTTGCTGTTGCAATTTTTGCCCTTTGGGCAAAGAAAAGGCTATGCACTCTTGCAATTCGCACAGCTCATAAGTCGCACATCGCGTAAAATACGTACATAAAACACATTATGCATGGTAGCTGATTTCACCTCAACCACTTTCTTAACGACATGTGCTATTTTCCGATAGGAAAATAGCACATGTCGTTATTTCGTCTCCTGGAAGAGCCGAATCAATTCCTGATTCGCTTCACAATGCTCTGTACGGTACTGTTTTATTTTTTTGTAGATTTCTTTTTTACTATCCTTAAAAGGATTCACCTTTTCTAACTTCTTAGGAGCACAATAGAGGCCCCACAATGAGCGCTTCGCCTTATGCCCTGTGGTTTTGTATGTCCACATTGACCATGATATGCCATCGGCCTGAAGCACATTTACAAAACGCTTCATGCCCTGAGCATTTCCATGCGGCTCCACATTAAACTCGCCAAGGTAGAGCGGCATACGCTTCATCCTAAGCGCCGCAGTAAAGCGCAAAATTTTTTGTAAAAATTCCTCCATAGCATTAGCGTGCCGTGGATAGAAATGTATACTCAACACCACATTTTGCCAATCCGCTATGTGCGGGTGGGGCATATGCTCAATTCCTTTAAATCCATCTTCAATAAAAATAAGATGTCTTGGATCACGCTGCCTAATAACACGGTAAATATGATCTTGTACAAGATAGAGTGTCGCATGATTGGGCGCCCCCATTGGCTCATTCATCAGATCATAGCCTGCAACCGTTGGGCAGTTTTTATAGTGCTCTGCAATTTTAGCCCATACATCCATAGTCCTTTGCACAAGAGCACGATCTTGAAATAACTGGTTATTTTGTTCCTTGCCTGTATGGGGCTCATTACTTTGTCGTCCCGGTGTGCCATGCATATCGAGAATGACATAGAGTCCGTGACGAGACGCTGCCTCTACCGCTGTATCGAGCCAGTAAAATAACCCTAATGCCTCTGTCTCTAAATCGTACAGAAATGGCAGCCGCACACAGTTAAAGCCAGCTGCACGTATGCGCTTAAAATCACTCTCTTGCAGCCAATTCTCGCGAAACGCATGCCGCATGCTTTCCATCTCATTTTGGCCAAAACGCTGTGTCAAACATCTCCATAAGGAATCATGGTCTTTTATTTGCTGAAAAGGTGCCCCATGTGGCGGCTGTGTTTTAAATGGCACCATCCACATCTCCTCCACAAGCCATCCACCTAGATTTACACCTCGTAAGAGCACTCTTTTACCCTGCTCATCCACAATATGCCCCCCTTCCGTATGCAGCCATGGGAGAGCAGCAGATAGCGACCCTGTCATAACAAGACAGGTAACAACAACATAAATTAAATATTTTAATTTTATAATCATAGTATTATTTTTTTTCATCATGTACAATTTTTCCGAAGGAAAATGGTACATGATGTTATTTCTTTTTAATTAATTGCCCTTGCGGGCTATCTTCCACAGCATATCCACGCTCCATAATGGTCGCGCGAAGTAGATCCGACTGTTTCCAGTCACGCGCCTCGCGCGCTGCCTTCCTCGCATGAAGCAGCTCCTGAATATCTTGTGGAATGTCACTTTTTTGAAAATCTAGACAGCCTAGTACTGTATCCATACGTTTAAGCGTAGCAATAACAGCCTTGACATCCTCTTGAGAGAGCACACCCTGATCAATCAAGTTATTGATATGGCGTACCATGTCAAAGAGGCATGCAAGGGCCTCTGATGTATTGAGATCATCACTGAGTGCATTGGCAAAGCACTCAAGAACCTCATCGAGATATACACCTACATTGTCTGTAGAGGCATTTTCTTTATAATTTTCTAATCGGAAGATAAAGTCTTGAAGTCGCTTCAAGGAAACCTCGCTACTTGCAAGCGCTTGGAGCGTAAAGTTCAGTGGAGTGCGATAATGCGTTTGCAAGAAACAAAAGCGAAGTGCTCTTGGAGTATACCCCTTTTCTGCAAGGTCTCGGAGGGTGTAAAAATTGCCCAAGCTTTTGGACATTTTTTTGTGATCCACAAGAAGATGCTCGGCATGTACCCATAGCTTGGCAAAACAAGTACCTGTGCAGGCCTCTGACTGGGCAATTTCATTTTCGTGATGGGGAAAAATAAGATCTACGCCTCCTGCATGAATGTCAATGGTATCACCCAAAAGGGCTTTTGCCATGACTGAGCATTCGATGTGCCACCCTGGACGCCCAGGCCCAAAAGGCGATTGCCAAAAAATATCCCCATCACGCTCAGGAGAGTGATTCTTCCATAATACAAAATCGCGAGCCTCTTCTTTGGAATACTCATCAAGATGTACGCGCTCTGATGCCCCTGTCTCTAAACTGTCAAGCGACAGGTGCGAGAGCTTTCCATATTGAGGAAAAGTAGATACGGCATAATAGATACTCTTATCAGCACCTTGATAGGCAATCTTTTTCTGGAGCAAAGTCTCAATCATTTCTATCATCTGAGGAATATACTTCGTGGCCTCAGGATAGTCATCGGCAGGCAGGATATTTAAGGCCTTGATATCATCAAAAAACGCTTGCTTATACGGCTTTGTAAATGCATCCAGAGGCACCTGCTTTGCGCGGGCTCCTCGAATGGTTTTATCATCAATGTCGGTAAGATTCATGACATGGTGCACCTGCATCCCTAAAAAGAGCATGGTGCGCTTGAGAATATCTTCAAAGACAAAGGTGCGAAAATTGCCAATATGGGCATAATCATATACCGTAGGCCCACAAGTATAGTAGCGAATGATGGTATTATCATGCGGCCGCACTATCTCTTTTTCATGTGTTTCAGTATTCGTGAGATATAACTTTGGTAACATCATAGTTTATAATTTTTCAAGTGCTCTGTAGGATACCTTCCCCGTAGCTGTGAGAGGGATTTCCTTTACCTGTTTTACCTGATCGATTTTTACAAGATTGCTAAAACCCTTTTGGCGCAGAAGATGATTCACCTCCATGGTCTCATAGGGGCGAATCGAGTACAGTATGAGTTTTGGGCGCCCTTCCGCTTCTGCAGTAGCAGTAATGGCAATTTGAGGAAGAGCTCCTTGTTTTTCATCTTTTGGTGCTTCTTCTTTTGCTGCTTCTTGAAGTGCCTCCTCAATAGCTACTAAGCTTATCATCTCACCACCAATTTTGACAAAGCGTTTGAGTCTTCCTTCTAAGATCAGATGACCTGCAGCATCCATCTTACCAAGATCCCCTGTCTTATACCACTTTGTCCCATCAATTACCACAAAAGGTGAGCTCTGCGTATTCAAATACCCAGAAAACACATTCGGCCCAGCTGCTAGCACAAGGCCCGTATTTCCATTTATAGTATTCTCATGGGTCTCTTGATCCACAATTTTGATTGAAACCCCTGGTAAGGGTTTACCGACCCCATACTTTCTCTGCCCTTCTGTATTGGCAGTAAGTACTGGAGAACACTCTGTGATACCATACCCCTCGTATATCGCTGTCTGAGGGCATACGCGTTCTACCGCATCAAAGAGCTCCTGTGGGGCTTTTTCAGCACCAGACACCATCAGCCGCACACTTTTTACAAGATCAGGATCCGCTAAAAGCAGCATATTCTTCAAAAAGGTAGGGGCCGATGCTATGATAGACACATCCCATTTTTTGATAGCCTTTGCTAAGCGCTTACTTTCTGTAGGATTAGGATAATAGACCGCCTTAAATCCCGCAAAAAGGGGCATAAGCCCTGTTACCGTAAACCCAAAGGAGTGAAAAGCAGGCAGCATTGCTAAAATACTATCGTCTGCAAAAAGCTCGATTGCTTGCAGGACCGCGCGCTGATTAGACAGTATGTTATGATGCGTAAGCGGCACCCCCTTCGGCATCGCCTCCGTGCCACTGGTAAACAGAATCACAGCCTCCCTATGTTTAGATTTATCATCTTGAATGTGAGAGAATTTAGATTTTTCTAAAATACGGCGGCATGATTTCCAAGAATCAAAAGTAGCTCGACACTTATCCATGAGTGAGATATCTACTTTCATCTCTTCCAAAATAATGAGCATATCTTCAATGCGGCTAATATCGATATTCTCTAACGTATCAAGAAATGCCCAGGAGGTCAACACAGCTTGAATTTTGGACACTTCTACGACGGTGTCTAAGTGCCTGCCACCTACTGTCCAATTGATCATCACTGGCGTCTTGCCGGCAAGCTGACATGCAAGCACAAGCACCTGCACACTGATACAAGAAGGAAGCATAATACCTATTCTCTCACCAGGAAGAATGGCAATTTTGTCAGCCAGGAGAAGCACCCGCATTTTGACTTGTCGGTAGGTTAGGGGGCCAAATCGCGGATCGGCGCAAGCAATATCGAAGAGCCTTTCATCACACATCTTCAAAAATGCCTCAGGGCAGCTTGCGGCATCATGTATGGCTACGCGAGTGTGGGGGCGCTTTTTCTTCCATCGTTTGAGATCCCATTCATGCTCCATCACTTCAGGCTTGCAATACTTATGTGCCGCTATCATGAAAAGCCTTGCTACAGTTGTTAAGTCTTGTGGTTGTATAGCAGCGACATCAAAGTAGTCGTGTAAAAACGTAACGAGCTCTGCAAGGTCGAGCGAGTCAAGCCCAAGATCGGCAATGAGGTGCATATTGGGTTTGAGAGCTTCTACCGGGCGTTTTGTAAGGAGGCTCAGTTTTTCCAGAATAGGTGCTTTAATAGTATCATCTATAGTAGCAAGCTCTACCTTATCTTCAGGGCTTGGCTGAATGACGGGCACTTCATTTTTCCAAAAGGCATAGGAGACAAGAGTCAATGGCTCGCCTTCAGGATAGAGTCTGTTATACCACTCTTCTAAGTAGCGATTGAGTTCGGTTTTTGTTCCCCTTCGTGGCAAATCGGGGCTTGCAAATTCAAATTCTACAGTTACATTGCGTCTGGGGACAAAAAAAACAGCATTCTTTAGAATAGTCCAAAAGGCTTTTTTTAGTCCTTTCATGAGATCGGGCGCTCTGCCTTGGGTGAGCGCCCGAGAGAACATACTCCCCCAAAGCCCTGTGGTGCGCACCAGAACAAGGACAGCATCAGGATTTTCTGTAACAAGCAAATGTGCTCCAAATGCCCCACCTAAAATTTCTTTAGCACTCTCTTTAGTGCCGCCTGCAGGATATATAATGAAACGATCACCCATCTTCAGGCCATCGCTCATTTTGCGAAGTATTTTTTCGGCTCGCCTTTGCTTGATAGGATTAAAACCCGTTGCAAAGTTGGCCATAGGAAGTGCTTTAATCTTCTTAAAAAGTCGATGAAAAACAGGATTATAAAACACATACTCGATAATAAGTGGTCGCACAGCAAATGAGCGCATAAGCGGTGCAGACACTATCACAGGGTCGAGCATAGAAGGGTGATTCGGCATGAACAGCACCCCTCTTTTTTCATTTTTTAAGGCCTCTTTTACTTTGTCAAGGCCTATATAGGTCACTTTGTAGCGAAGTCGCAATACAAGCTCTGCACAAAAAAGAACAAATCGGACAAACATGGCTACCCTAATAGTAAAGCAATCTGTTTAGCGGCATAGGTAAAGATAAAGTCTGCACCGGCACGCTTTATGGAAAGCAGTGTCTCGTAGAGGACTTTTTCTTCGTCGATCCAGCCTTGGAGCGCCGCGGCTTTAATCATAGCATACTCCCCACTTACCTGATAGGCACCTATTGGCAAGCAGCTCTCTTTTCGAGCGGCAGCTATAATATCAAGAGAAGTGAGTGCTGGTTTTATAAGCAGCATATCAGCGCCCTCTTGCTCATCGAGCAGACACTCGATTCGTGCCTGCCGGCTATTTGCGGGGTCTAGCTGATAACTTTTTTTATCTCCAAACTGAGGTGCCGAGTTAAGCGCTTCTCGAAAAGGCGCATATAAAGAAGAGGCATATTTGACAGCGTAGGAGAGAATACTCACTTCCGTGTGGGCTGCCTTGTCAAGGGCTTCTCTTATACAGCCAACCCTACCATCCATCATATCACTTGGAGAGACCACATCAGCGCCCGCCTCAGCAGCTCTCAGAGCCATTTCACAAAGCACTTCAATGGTGGGATCGTTCAGGATCTTGCCATCTTTCACAATGCCATCATGGCCATGACTTGTGAAGGGATCGAGCGCAATATCTGCACACACTGCCATATCTGGAAACGCCTGTTTTACTGCACTGATGGCACGCTGCAATATGGAACCCTTTTTGGTAGCTACGCTTCCTTTTTCATCTTTTTCATGATCAGTAACATAACAAAATAAATTTATTGCTTGGATCCCGGCTTTGGCATGCTCCTCGACGGCCTTTAAAAGAGTATCGATGCTGTAGCGATAGACTCCAGGCATACTGTTGATGGGCACAGCGAGCTTGTGCCCTTCCATCACAAAAAAGGGAGCCACAAGATGGCGGCTCTCAAGACTCGTTTCTGCGAGCAGAGAGCGTATGGCCGCACTTTTGCGGTTGCGCCGTGGGCGGTGAGTGATAATCATGCTAATTCTAGTACCCCTCGTTTCACTCGGGGCACTAGAATAAAAAGCGTTTCCAGCCCCGGTGTTTCAACTCTAAATCCAATAATATACCTTTAGTATGGCTCAAGAGGCAAGCAAAAAAGAGATGACGCAAGATCTTAGGGCTTTGGCAATTACAAGTTGTAGGGGCTTTTTTTTACAGGGAGAGCCTCAGGAGAGGGATTACAGAGAAAGCTTGTCAGAGGCGTTAGGGATGCTGGGGTCCATTGATGAGTAAGGTCTGGATAGTGGAGAGATGAGAGAGAAAGCCAAGATCTTTTATGTTGCTTATTATTACTGATCTTGATATATTTGATCAGTAATTTTTAATATTAAAGGAGTTTTTTATGTCAAGTTTATCTTCTATAAGTTCTTCATCAAGTCAATCAATATCGTCCATTAATAATGCATTATCAAATTTATCGCTTTCTACGCTCACCGCCCCTCAGCAACCACGAGGACCATCTTTACGAACACAACAGATTTGTAATTATTTGAGTCAATACATGCCATCCCTGGTCACCAGCATAACTAGAGACTATGTTGGGTGCGATCTCCATGGCGCAGAACAGTGTGTGCAAAATGCCATAACAACTACTCGTAGAGGACGAATTGAGGCTATTAGTGAGATAGTATCTCATGTTTTGCATCAGCGAGAAACCGACCGACCTGAGGAATCGCATGCCGTGATGCATTATTTTGGCAATGAAGTGCGCACTCTTAATTTAAATCCTATTCCAAAGCCACATATCATTGATGACATGATAACTAGTAGAATTGAACCAAGAACTCTGAACATTACTGACCAGTCTCATCCAGAACGACTACACGTTTTTTTAGAACGAATGCTCAATAATCCAAATCATTCTTTGGCGACAACCACGCTAGTATGTCAAAACATGCAATTTAATCAGGAAAATTTCCAAGTTCTCACCGCTGCTGCAAGGCAAGGACGAGGAGTTGCAGCAATTGACCTCCAGTGGTGTTGGAGTAATCACTACGACAGTAATGATGATCGTAGTTACCAATACCTGATGGAATTTTTACGTGCAAGTCACTCCTGCCCATATTGGCATCGCATTTCACTATGCACATCTTCATCTACAAGCCCATTTCAAGGTACTGCAATGAGCTTACTCTCTCACGCTTTCGCAGCGCGCGTACGACAAGGAGCTTGGAGAGAAGAGCTACCATCCCTTGGGCTTGCCTATAGCTTTAACTATGATACCTGTGGCGGTCCAATTACATCCATCACCATTACAAGACCGCCAGAACAAAAAAACTCTCAACAGAAAACAGGCTGTGCAGAAAGTGGTACCGTTACAAAAGGCCAATCTTGGAAGCGTAACGGATCTAAAGTTATGTGTCGTATCTGTTAACATTAATATAAAAATATAATTATGAATCCAATATCAAGTAGTTTTAGTTTAAGCCTGAGCAGTTCAAGCTGGTATAGTTCGAGCTCGAGCAGTTCAAGCTGGTATAGTTCGAGCTCGAGTAGCTCGAGTTCCTCAACATCCTCGCCCTTGGCATCATCACACGTAGGGATAACTTCGTCATGTCAAACGAATAGCGCGCTCGTGACAAGCAATACGAGCACCCCCGATAGTATTGTTTCCACAATTCTACGAAACGCATTTTCTGCAAATAGAAGATTTACAGATGAAGAAATTACACAACTGCGAATATTAGGTCCACAGGCACAACGTCTTGATCTGCGCAGGCAAGTCAGTACACAGGCACAGGTAGGCCCGAATGAAGGGGTAGACACAGTGTGTTGCATGGAAACACCGAGCTCCCAGCTCGAAGGCATTCATTTCTTTAACGTGGCCGATATTACGGAGATACATGCATCAACAGTTCAGAGTCGAGTATACCCAATTTGTTCCCCACATATACCAAGCTCCCAGCTACTGGACATCGGTTTCTTTGAGCTGACTAATATTACGGAAATAAATGCATCAGGCACCTATTTTAATGAAAAAATAGATGACGAAACTTTTCCTGGATTAAAAAAATTAATATTAAATGATGGCATAATTTTCGATTACTGCATAACCGAAGGGCTGCTTGATCAATGTATTTCTTTGTCTTTAAGAAATGCTATCATTATCGCCACCAATTCCACTGTTTCGGCCGTTCGGACACCACTCCAGCTCTGTGCAAGCTTAGACATTTTTACAGAACCTACTCGAATCCAACATCTTGATCTACGAAATGTTATGGTGAGACCCGCCATTTACTCTTCCTCTTCTGATTCTACAGTATGCACAGCTCGGCACCAAGACAACGTCGAGCACTTTGATATAACACGTTGCTTCACTCTTACTGGAAATATTATTACACAACCCTACCCAGTATGTACTAGCCACTCGGATATACATCCACTATCAAGGAGATTAAGCAGTTTAAGCTTATGTAACTCAAGCTCAAGCTCCTCAAAAGCAATTTACGAACCCCCCACCTTTTCATCATCACAAGTGGGAATATCTTCATCATGGCCAACATATAACGAGTTCTTGAGAACCATCGATGAGAGTAATGTATTCCCTCCATATGTAAATTCTATAGTTGCAGAGTATGCTGAGTCTCCCGACATGGCCGTTTCCACAATTTTACGAAACGCATTTACTACAAACAGAAGATTTACGGATACGGAGATTGCGCAACTACAAGCATTAGGTCCACAAGTACAACGTCTTGACCTACGCTTGCAAGTCAGCGCACAGATACAAGCAGGCCCAAATGAACGAATATACCCATCCTTTCGATCGCATAGAGCATTAGCTCAGCTACGTAGCATCGGTTTTTTTGACCTGGCTAATATTACGGAAATAAATGCATCAGGCACTTACTATACATTGAAAACCATGTGCGCTTTCCCAGGATTAAAAAAATTAACATTAGATGATGGCATGTTTGTGATAAACCCTGCGCCCAATCTAAGGGCATTGGAATCTCTTTCTTTAAGGAATACAATCGTTCTTCCACCAAGGTCTATTAAGACAGCATTTCATATCTGCGGCTACCTCGATGCAGCATCACCTCAAATCCAACAACTCGATATGCAAGGTGTTATGGTAGCGGCAAATCTGGACCCCGATCACATTGACTTCTCTTGTTTTTTCAATGGCTTCGTTCGCGCCAACATGTCACGTTTTCGCCCCCTTACTGAAAATATTCTTGCATAAATGTATTCTCCTGCCCCGTGGGGCAGGAGAATGCATCAGCATTATTGGATATGCTCGAGCAGAATAGCAATCTGATCGGGAGATGGCAATTCGTCCTTGAATTCTCGTGGCAGCCTTTTCATGGTCTTATACGCCGCCACATTAATCGGCTTATTGGTCTCCTTAAGAGAATACTCTACTATCGTTCTACTTTTTTCTTTACAGAGGATGATGCCAATTTGTACAGACACTGTCTTCTATTTTACTATTAAGGAAATTCTGTCAGCACTGCTGACAGAATTGTACAACTATCCTACAGCCGAACAAAAAAACCACTCACAAATAAACATAGAGCAATATTATATGACCTACAATTTGTACAGACACTGTCTTCTATTTTACTATTAAGGAAATTCTGTCAGCACTGCTGACAGAATTGTACAACTATCCTACAGCCGAACAAAAAAACCACTCACAAATAAACATAGAGCAATATTATATGACCTACAATTTGTACAGACACTGTCTTCTATTTTACTATTAAGGAAATTCTGTCAGCACTGCTGACAGAATTGTACAACTATCCTACAGCCGAACAAAAAAACCACTCACAAATAAACATAGAGCAATATTATATGACCTACAATTTGTACAGACACTGTCTTCTATTTTACTATTAAGGAAATTCTGTCAGCACTGCTGACAGAATTGTACAACTATCTTACAGTCGAACAAAAAACCACTCACAAGTACACATAGAACAATATTATAGGATCGGCTAATTTGTGCAGACACTGTCTGCAATTTTACCACACGAGAAATTCTGTCAGCACTGCTGACAGAATTGTATGATGCATTGTGCTTGGCAAAAAAATCGCTCACACGTACACAGAGAACAATATTATACGATCAGCTAATTTGTGACGACAGTGTCGTCACTTTTTCTCCTTGAGGAGAAAATTCTGCAACAACAATATGTACGTTAAATATGTCAACATAAATGGGTTTCGCTGCTGCCGCAGCTCTATTTCTTAATCAATATCATCGTCCCCACGTTCCGCCGGCCGTAGCGCAGAGCGTTTGCTGCCGTGCTCCACGCGGGGCTAATGAATTCCACCGCTGCCACATACGCGTCAGGCTAAGGCTGGAGTGGTGTCAACTTAAAGAAACTTATAACCAATCAGAACCGAGCCACGGTAGTGGCGGAATTCATTAGCCCCGCGTGCAGTGAAGGCCGCGGCGCTAGCGCGCGGGCCGAGCGGAACGTGGGGTTGGGGAAACGGGTAAAAAGAATAGAGCTGCGGTAGCAGCGACACAGAAATGTATCTGCAGCAACAATATGTGCATTGATTATGGCAAACACAAATAGGTTTCGCTGCTGCCGCAGCTCTATTTCATTTAATGCACCTGTAACCCCACGTTCCGCCGGCCGTAGCGCAGAGCGCTACGGCCGTGCTCCACGCGGGGCTAATGAATTCCACCGCTGCCGCGGTGGGGTCCATATTGGTCACAACGACTAAAAGATGTGTGGTAAAGTATGTGCTCCACGCGGGGCTAAAACACAAATTCCGCCGCTACCGCAGCGGGAGCTAGGGAACATCACGCATTGAGCAGAAAAATTTATGCAGACACTGTCTGCAATTTTACCCCATGAGGCAATTCTGCCAGCACTGCTGGCAGAATTGTACAACTATCCTACAGCCGAACAAAAAAACCACTCACAAATAAACATAGGGCAATATTATATGACCTACAATTTGTACAGACACCGTCTTCTATTTTACTATTAAGGAAATTCTGTCAGCACTGCTGACAGAATTGTATGATACGCTATCATTGACCAAAAAGACCGTTCACATATGTACTAAGGGCAATATCGTAAAACCTGCCATTTTACTATTAGACAATTCTGTCAGCACTGCTGACAGAATTGTATGATACGCTATCATTGACCAAAAAGACCGTTCACATATGTACTAAGGGCAATATCGTAAAACCTGCCATTTTACTATTAGACAATTCTGTCAGCACTGCTGACAGAATTGTATGATACGCTATCATTGACCAAAAAGACCGTTCACATATGTACTAAGGGCAATATCGTAAAACCTGCCATTTTACTATTAGACAATTCTGTCAGCACTGCTGACAGAATTGTACAACTATCTTGCAGTCGAACAAAAAACCACTCACAAGTACACATAGAGCAATATTATACGATCGGCTAATTTGTACAAACACGGTCTGCAATTTTACCACACGAGAAATTCTGTCAGCACTGCTGACAGAATTGTATGATACGCTATCATTGACCAAAAAGACCGTTCACATATGTACTAAGGGCAATATCGTAAAACCTGCCATTTTACTATTAGACAATTCTGTCAGCACTGCTGACAGAATTGTATGATACGCTATCATTGACCAAAAAGACCGTTCACATATGTACTAAGGGCAATATCGTAAAACCTGCCATTTTACTATTAGACAATTCTGTCAGCACTGCTGACAGAATTGTACAACTATCTTGCAGTCGAACAAAAAACCACTCACAAGTACACATAGAGCAATATTATACGATCGGCTAATTTGTACAAACACGGTCTGCAATTTTACCACACGAGAAATTCTGTCAGCACTGCTGACAGAATTTCACGGCGCCCTGTAGTCATCCTTTCAAGCCTTTCGCGAACCATATTCATGCCGTCAGCATACCAATTGTCTAAAAGAAGATTGATGAAACTTCGGCCTTAAATAGGAAGAACCTTTTGTGTGCACTACAGTGGCATATAGGCGCCCAGCTTCTGCAAGCACAATTGCATCTTTTTTAGAAACCCACTCATTACTCATTGAATTTCCAACTAAAAATTCCGAAATAATATGCTTTTTATTAATATGAACCCCAAGAATTTTCTTAATCTCAATGTACTCCTCGCGCCCTTCTCGCCAGCCTTCGTGCTTTTTCATAGCATCGAGTAACTGTTCATATTCTTCATCGTTCAAAGAACGGATAGTGCATTCCATGTCGAATTTTGTAAAGAATTTTATAGCTTTTCTGTAATTAATTACTTCTTGTGTATCTGCTTGTCCTGGTTTGACTCCTGTATATTTTCGAGGAAGCTCATTCAGAGTTAGATCTATGTACATATTTCCTTCCTTTAATCTCAAAGCTTGCGCTTTGCGACCTGTAGCATAATCTGGAAATACAGCAAATTTGAGCGTTTTTTTTCCGTTGGGTACAAACCCTGCTTGTCCTATCGCACCATTACGTTTAGCAAAATCGCCAATCACTAGATTTCCTGGATTGTTATTCCTCCAAGATCGTGTACTTGCCTCATTGATATCTTGTCCCTCATAGCTTTTCCAATAACGAATGAGTTTATTACCATCTTCATCATAATAAATGACGGAATTATCTGATCCATCTTCCGCTCTTATAAATGTTTTCATAGTTAACCTGCTAGTTAAATTATTTATTTATTTTTGCTTTTTTCAACTTCTGGAACCTCTTGTAATGGTCCTTCAAAATCTATGAATTCTGTTATATCTTGATAAGGAATGAATAGTACATCAGGGCCGTCTGCCCATCCACCGACCTTGTAAGAACTGAAAATAATGATGAGGCCTCGCGTCGTGATTACAAATACATCCAGATCTGCCGGTATTAATTGAGGTACAAAATCATCAATTGTCCCGTAATAGCCATATTTCATCGCTTTGAAACGAGCGTCACAGTATTTGATAAGAAAGGAAGACCAATTGCTCCCCTCAATAAAAAGGTCCTTTAAAGCTATCTCACGAATGACATTCCCTTGCTGCCAAAAATTTTTGCCTTCATAATGTGTCCACCCATGAGGACAAGCTCGCATTTGCGATTCCATTCCACAGATACTCATAAGATTTGGTAAGCAACATACAGGGAATAAGCGATATACCAACGAGCAGCCACCAAATCCTGACTCATACTGTTCTTGCGATGTTTGCTCATATTCGACAAAGCCGGTAAATACCTGATGTGCTTTCAATTGCAAGTCTTTATTTACATGATGGTACAATGCACTATCGCCAGAAAAATAAGGATATTCACACTCTGCAGACACTTCCACAGTAGTTTTAAACTCTTTGACGAAGCGCCGTTTTTCCACATTGGATTTCTGAAAGGATTGCTCTAATTCATCTATAAACCAATTATTTTCTGCAGTTAGAGGAAAAACACAAAGATTGGACAACACAAAGAGCAATAAATAGCTTTTCTGCATCCACTTTAAAGGCATTTTCAGTGTGCGAGTTATATGTATCAAATTACGATTTCTCATGCACCAATGTTATAATTTTCATAATATCTGTGCAAGAAGAATGAGAAATTCGTGCAGACACTGTCTGCAATTTTACCACATGAGAAATTCTGCCAGCACTGCTGGCAGAATTGTATGGTGCATTATATGTGGCAAAAAAACCGCTCACACATATATAAAGAGCAATATTATACGATTATCTAATTTGTGCAGACACTGTCTGCAATTTTACCACACGAGAAATTCTGTCAGCACTGCTGACAGAATTGTATGATGCATTGTGCTTGGCAAAAAAATAGCTCACACGTACACAGAGAACAATATTATACGATCAGCTAATTTGTGACGACAGTGTCGTCACTTTTTCTCCTTGAGGTGAAAATTCTGCAACAACAATATGTGCATTGATTATGGCAAACACAAATGCGTTTCGCTGCTACCGTAGCTCTATTTTTTAATCAATTCATGCTCCCCACGTTCCGCCGGCCGTAGCGCGGACGCGCTACGGCCGTGCTCCACGCGGGGCTAATGAATTCCACCGCTACCGCGGTGGGGTCCATAATGGTCACACAACTCGGAGACTAAAAGATGTACGGTAAAGTATGTGCTCCACGCGGGGCTAAAACACAAATTCCGTCGCTACCGCAGCGGGAGCTAGGGAACATCACGCATTGAGCAGAAAAATTTATGCAGACACTATCTGCAAGTTTACCTCATGAGGAAATTCTGCCAGCACTGCTGGCAGAATTTCATGGCACGCTATCGTCGGCAAAAAAACCGCTCACACATAGACAGAGGGAAAAATTATGAGGTTATATAAATGAAAAATTTAGTGGTCGTCCCCCGCAGGGGGACTGACCACTTAGTTGTTTACGAGAGGCCAGAATAAGTACAAATCCCAAACCGCATAAGCCCCTGCAGCACTGCCCTGCGCCGTATTTTTGAGGGCTGTCCACCTGATTTCCCAGGCTTAATAAGAGAGCGCCTATACGCTTCCTCCCGTGATGCCTGCGAGCGATTTCTCTCCGCTTTGATAGCTGCAATTGCCCCATCTATTTGATCGTCTCTTTCGAGTGCATCAGGATATTCATGGTAGAGCACTGAAAACTCTTCTCTAAACGTCGCACAGATGTTTACAGCACCTTGCGCCCTGAGCTCTTGCAGGCGTACTTCAGCTTCCTGAATATCAGGGTAGATAAGCGGACCACTCGATGCTGCAGACACCTCAAAGCTGGATGAAAAATAATTTTTTAATTCCAAGGAATCGTTAACAAAATGCTCGACTTGTTCGACCAGTGCCGAAGGTCGGAGGCGTCCCTCAAAGCGTATGGCTTCTCGCTCTTTGTTAAATACACCTCCATACTGATTTTGAAACTGTTCAATACCTTGCCCATCTTGTTCCAGGATTTCACCGCTGCCAGCAATTGCAAAGCGAGCTCCCAAGCTCCTCTGAAACTGTCTTGCAAAGATAATGCTCTCAGCAGAAGATGGTGGTATTTCGGATTCCATGATCCGCCTTCTATTATGTGCGAGTTCTCGCTCGATAATTGCTTGCGCTTCATTGACAGGCTGACCAACACAGAGCTCTTCATAGGCACTGAGTGCGCCTTGAATTCGAGCAATACCGCAATGGTTACTTGCAATGAGCAATATGGTCAAAAAGCGCGTAATAAGGTTTTTTTGCTCCTCTTGCGATTCGGTATTCTGTATTTTATGCAGCACCTGCAGAGTAGCATTCTCGATTTTAGTGTACACTGCCTGCAGCGACTCGGCTGCATCGGGCATAGCTGGAATAGGCTCTCGAGTCGCAATTTCGGAGAGGAAGGTATCAAGCTGCACGGTAAAGATATCGTGAAAATCGGCAACTGTCATCTGATCACGATATTCGCTTCCAAAGCGTCTTTGCAATGAGGCTGTATTGGTAAATTCTTTGTACGTCGTCATGGCCACATCAAGTAAATCAGCGATTTGAGCAAGATCACTACGATCAAAGCCCTCGGGGCATGTTGGTGGAGGAATTTCAGGATATCGAGAGGCATAGCTTGCATAGTAGCTCTCAGGCACGCTATAATGCAGGTCAATATCCACGGCATCAATAAGATGCTGCAAATCACTATCCACCACTTCGGACAGCGCATTGACTGTCGATCTATACAGCTCATCGCCTAGCCGTTTGGCAACACTACCCAGTTCAGATAGCAAGCGGCCACGCGTTTCTATACATTCTCGGTCTTGATCAAGCACTGCCTCACTTCTGCCTAAAGCCATTCTTTGTGTCTCATTGACTTGTATCTTCTTGAGAAGACAAGCGCACTGTATTTGATCTTTGACACTATCCGTTAATAGTACTGCATAGGCAACTTGTAAATAGGCAATATACCCTCCTACTAGCTCCAAATATTTTTCCTCGATAACACTGAGCCGCATAATGTTTCGTGCGCGCGCTTGCTGAGAGCCATAAGACAATGCCACGAGTGCAATTTCATACTCTGTCATAATAATACTTTGGGGCTGGAAACGAGGCTCACGCAACAGTGCCTGTAAACAATCATCCCAAGCAGCTTCTGTAAGCGATGTCTCTCTTCTTAGCCGAGTGATGTTTTGTAAAATAACAGGACGCTCTGGAGAATTGATACTGCTCGCCTTCAACCGCTCAACTTCTTCCATATACTGATGGACAATATTTACCTCATCAACCATCTTTTGCAGCCCCGGATCGATTTGGATCAGCCGCTGAGACCACTCAGAATACCTTGCCCTGCCTTCAAAAACAATATAGCGTATGAGGCCGCTTATGAGAGCACCTTGAGGACTACCCTCGAGTCTAGCACCTTGCAACTCTGCAAATTGCACCGCATACCATACATCTTCTCTTGTAATACAAGAATAGAGCGCAGGGCAAAATCGGCTCGATAATGCCTGGAGAGGCACTAAATACTTGCAGGGTTGCATCCTGTATTTGGCAAAATTCCAAATAACACGCATTGCATGCGCTTGATCAACATTTGAGACTCGTATTTCTAATAAATCATGACAGATAACAAACATAACATGCAAATGATTCCTTTCATCTTGCAGTAACTCTTCTATGATTGCTCTATAGGTATCACGATTATTGAGCATGAAGGCATGTATCTGCTGCAGTGTATGGGCATATTGTTCAACAGTTGAAGAAGTGCCACACTTCCATATATTTCTTAAAAGAGATACCCGTGTGTTCGTATCCACGATAAACGCATTCATTTCTGGTAAAAGATCCTTGAGTCTTGGCAGTATGGTTTCTACATTTGCCACAATGGCTAAATCATAGAGTAATGCAGCTCGTTTTGTGAGATATTCCTTTCGTTTTACTGCATAGGAGCTCCGCGATGTAGGAGGATATTCAGTTTCCAGATGATACAGCTGTTGCAGAAGATGGGCACATCGTATTGTTAATAGATGATCAGGCTGGCCAGTGGTCCCCATTACCGCTGCATATTCTTGCGCACTCATGCGGCTCGTAAACCCTGTTATTTCACACAGAGTAGAAGCAGTCATGGACTGCAATATAAGAGACCCTATACGCATTTTGGCATTGATAAGCCAAAGCTGCCTGTCCTCATAATATAAGGCATCTATCCCGCTTCTGTATTGCGTATATCCAGGTTCTGTTGTAGGGATCATTCCTAAAAGTATACTTTCCAAGTTACCTCTTTTTGACGGATTGTTCATTGATTGCTGCAAATCTCGCAACATCACCCTATACGATACTTCAACAGCGATATCTAGCACAAAATCGTAAGAAGCACTATGATTCACTTTATACACTTCTAAAAGATCAGAAAGCCCTCCTTTGAGCCGATAAAGAAGTGGCTGTATCAGCCTCTCTAGTACGGCAATAGCACGCGCACGCTTTCGATGATATTCGTCTTTCTTCATCCTCGTACGCTCTGTTTCAAGATTCTGCAGCTCTTGAAATAAAGAAAAGCATTCAAAGCTACTTCTCGCCTCTTCTATAGTGCCGCGAATTTCTACAAGACTCGCTGCCTCACGAAGCCTCGGCACCATCTTTTTAAAGGCAGGCGTATGTAATGCCTGTAGAATGCCATGTCGCTGCGCAATATAGCTAGGGCCGAAATCCTGTTCAGCTGTGAGCCTCGAAAGCTCTTTGAGCTGCTCTATATGCTGCAGCTGTGCTTCCACATCTTCCATCAACGTAGCCAGCCGCCTGGAGGCTTCAGCGTGCATACTTTGATAACGCGCCGCTCCCATTTGCTCCTTCAAGGCATGTAGCGCATTCATGAGCTCGACGCGCGTATCGCATCGACTTTCCCTTTCTTCGAGATTATTCCCAGAATACCTCTCTAGCCACCTCAGGTGTATGAGCTGGAGAGCATATTGTTGCTCTAAAGACAGCATATTTCTGTCAGGAGCTACCATCGTAATACAGTCAGGATCGTCTACCTGAACCGAAAGAAGCTCCTGCAATGCTCCCGATGCTAATCCTCTTCGTAGACGGCCGATGCTTTGCACCCAGCCTCGGGCCCTATGGCAATAGATAATAAGATCCTCACACACGTCACCGTATTTGGACTCAGGTATTTGTTTTACCCTCTTCTGAACATGCTCAAGCCTCTTTGACAGCTCTTCGATGCCTACTGTACCTAGTAGCTGCATAAATGGTTCGCGATCACCATTACCAAACCCCATGAGCATGATGGAAGTATCAAGTATATTTTTGAAATTCTCAAACACTTCCTTTATGGTATCCGGTATGCGGGACGCAAACACGCGCATGAGCTCATTTAGAGACGCCTTTCGCTCTTCCATATCATCGGCGTTCACATCTTTTAGGTCGTCATCAGAAGAAAAATCAAAATAGATATCATATAAATAGCGCTCTATTGCGTTTGCATCGCCTCTTTGTATTGCGGCTTCTAAAGAGGCTGCAGATTCCTTCTTTTCTAACAAAGTACCTAGTGAGTCTTGCGCTGTGTAAATCATTTCTAGACAATCCGGGTAGGGGACACATAGCGTTTCCCATTCAGGTATCTGTGTTCGATGCTGTTGCAGAATCGTATAATACTCAAAAAAAGTGCCCTGAAACACGACTAAAAGAAAACGCAGCATAGTACAGAATGTGGTAAAGGAGTCTTTTTGTGCCGACGGTAAGGCATTCTGAATAGTAGTTATAAGTGTGACATATAAGGCAGGATCCTCAACCAGGCTTTGATAACAAGACACAAGTGACCAAATAATACTCTTCTGTAATCGCTCTTTTTCTATAATATCCATCCCTGATATTGCTTCGACTTTACGCAGCAGCATATATAGCATTGCGAATTGTTTTTCGAATGAATGATCCGGACGAAAAGGCGCGATAAGACAAGTGAGATGCTGTATAGTAGCCACATCGAGGGTCGGAGCATAAGAAACAATTGAAGGTATATCGAGCTGCATAAAACACTTTACTTGCACATCGATGACTTTCAACTTAAATAGCCACTCAACATAATAAGCAGATCGCGTGGGGTCACTTACGTGATACTTGTCACGTAAACTGTTAAAGAGTGAAAAGAGAGGCTGAAGAGATTGCAACTGGGTATCAACCAACACTTGCGTAATAGACAGAGAGGTAATAGGAGTTGTTGTATTGCTTATGACGCTTCTCATACGTGCCAAGAGCGTGGTTTCTCGGGGACTCACTTTCACTTTGAAAGCGGATCGCCTTTGACTGTTCACTATTTCACTTAAAATATTTTGTATTTCATCAGGGGTATGTTTTATTAAGAGGTTAAGGTAGGGAGTAGGATCACGGGCATATAGTAAGAAGTTATGCGCGTGTTGCACATGGATTATGTTTTGGAATTTTGTAATTTCCTGTTCTACAGTATTTGGAAGAGGCCCTGCATTTCGTAAAACAGAAAAAACTGTATCATAGCGATTGACCAATTTTTGCACTTCTTGCAATGCATCGCACGAAGTAAATACCCCCTCACGCAGTTCATGCAAGGTCTCTGTTATATGGTCATGATCTCGAAAACGGGTGAGCAAATCAGACTGGGCATAGAGCTCAACCAAGTGGGCTCTAGTACCACCACCATCGCAATAGCTCGCCTCCCACGCTCTTCGTAAGTCAGCATAGGCTGAATTGGTTGCCATTTCATGAAACGTTGCTACATCACTCGTCTCTATGGCTTGCAAAAAACGCGTCTCGAGATTTATACGCTCCGCGAAGGACAAACTTGCTTGAGTGGAATTGCTTATTTTCACTCGTGATCGTGTATGGAAGGCTGGACCACTCACCGAGGGATTTGTCACCGAAGGATTTGTCACCGAGGGATTTGCAGATGCTTGCAATGAAACAGAGGCAGAAGAGGCAACCCTCGTATCCACACGACGGGGCTGCCCACGCGCACGTCTAAGACTTCTCTCTGAAGATGCTGCTAGCAAAGAGGCTTGCGCAGGTACAGATACTACTATGTTATTATTCATGGCTATTTTGTTATATTTTTTTTATTTTTAAGAGTTTTTGCTCAACTCACCACTACGCATCAAGATAGCCAAGACTGCACTCTCTTTAAAGGCATCTTGTATCTTCCATTTGCGAGGATCATTTTCTGT
>Ga0207126_1015_pt1 | contig 55291 bp, 50 predicted proteins | sample Alteio_BWMinHeat_20_FD_153586 | JGI IMG/M metagenome (GOLD analysis project Ga0207126, IMG submission 153586) | Enriched cells from forest soil in Barre Woods Harvard Forest LTER site, Petersham, Massachusetts, United States -... | ecosystem: Environmental > Terrestrial > Soil > Temperate forest >...
TAAAATAGCATCCTACTCTCTTTGCCCGAGACTCTATCCACCAACACCTCAAGCACCCCACACGCCTCTGACAAGCTCTCTCTGTAAGCTCTCTCTTGTGGCTCTCCCTGTGAAAAAAAACAACCAAGACCCTCCCCACCAACACCTCAAGCACCACACCCGCTCCTGCAGCTCTCCCTGTACATACGGGCATCGCCTTAGGGCATCGCCCTGAATCTCACCCGTTCTCGAGCCTAGCAATGCGCTCTTCTAAGGGTGGATGTGAAGCAAAAAGATGGAGTAGACGCTGCCCACTCGATATTTTAAACGTTTGGAAGGCAGGCTGCTCTGCATGGGGATCATGGACCTCCACTGTCCTCTGCAAGGCTTTGAGAGCCATAATCATCCTGTCTCTTCCTGCAAGCTCTGCTCCCCCAGCGTCGGCACGAAATTCACGAAAACGAGCATACGTTGCAATAATAATGCTCCCTAAGATCATAAACACTATTTCAAAGACAAAGACTAGAGCAGAATAGAGAAATGGCGATACTCCTTCGTCCTCACGCTTGCCAAATCGGCTGCAGACATAGGCCAGTACCCGTGCAAAAAACATCACAAATGCGTTGACAACACCCTGCACAAGTGTCATCGTCACCATATCCCCATTCATAATATGGCTCACTTCATGGCCAAGTACCCCTTCGAGTTCTGCTGGCCCCATACGGCGCAGTAGCCCTGAAGAGACCGCCACGAGGGAGCGAGATTGTGTGGGACCAGTAGCAAAGGCGTTTACTTCGGGCGAATCATAAATTCCCACTTCAGGCATTACTTCAAGCCCAGCTCGCTTGGCAAGCGTATGCACCATATGCACAAGTTGTCGCTCAGGCCCTGCAGCTCTGTCAGGATCAATCACATGCACGCCCATAAGCCATTTTGCCATGATACGCGAAAGAGCTAGAGAGATAAAAGCACCAACCATACCCCAAATAACACAAAATGTCATAAGCGATGTATAGTCCAGCCCATACGGGCGAAGATAGGGACGCACATTTAAAACACTTAAAATTACCGAAATAGTCAACAGAACCAGCATGTTGACTGCAAGAAAGAGCAAAATACGCTTCGCTAATACCTTCATAACAAATACCTCATGGCCTGAGTATATCACAAAACTTCAAAATTTCGGTAGAAAAATTCATACGAATGTGATATACTTTTTTTAGCACGTTACACGAAATTCGTACGTGCACTCCCTGTTTATGAAAAAATTATTTACTATTCTCTTTATAGGAATTTGTATGGCAGCTATGCAACCTATGCAGCTTTTTGCTGCAAATTCAGAGCCCACCGTGATTATTTTGCTTGGGCCCCCAGGATCGGGGAAAGGCACACAAGCAGTTGAGCTCAGCAAAGCTTTTGGAATACCCCAAATCAGTACCGGAGATCTTTTTCGTGAAAATATTAAAAACGAAACCCCTCTTGGTAAAGAAGCAAAAAGTTATTTAGATAAAGGCGCCTTAGTTCCCGATGAATTAGTACTTGACCTCCTCTTTGACAGAACTCAAAAGCCTGATTGCGCCAAGGGATACCTTCTCGATGGGTTTCCTCGCACCACAGCACAAGCCCATGAACTTGAAGATAGCCTGCGTGGCAAAGTGCACTTTATCGTCTTCAACCTCAAAGTACCAGACAGTGAGGTGATCCGAAGGCTCTCTGGCAGGCTTGTGTGCAAGCAATGTAATCGAGTCTATCATAAAGACACGACGCCTCCTAAAGTGCCTGGCATATGTGATAACTGCGGCAGTACGCTCTATCAGCGCTCTGACGATACAGAGGCCGTGATTACAGAGCGCCTTCGCGTCTACTACGAGCAGACAAAACCCGTAGAAACTTTTTACAAAAATCAAAACATACTCATTGAAATTGATGCAACAAAACCAGCCAATGAGGTATTAGAAGAGTTAAAGGCTGCGTGTAAAAAATGATACTAAAAGATGAACATGGCAGAAATGATCCCTGCTGGTGTGGCAGTGGCAAAAAATGGAAAAAGTGCCACTATCCACAACCAGAGCCCCAAAACAGAGCAGATATTGCAAAGTTTTATTTTGATCGCTATCATATATTGTTAAAAACACCCGAAGAAATTCGAGGTATTCGCGCAGCATGTGCACTTGCTGCAGATATTCTGAATGCGACATGTGAAAAGGCCAAAGCAGGAGTCACAACGAGTGAGCTCAATGACTATGCCCATGGGCTGCATGTAAAAGCACATGCCATTCCTGGACCGCTGCATTTTGGGTATCCGCCTTATCCAAAGAGCATTTGTACGTCCTTAAATGAGGTGATCTGTCACGGCATTCCTGATGATAGGCCCTTACAAGAGGGCGATATTCTTAATATCGATGTCTCCCCTATTCTTAATGGCTACTATGGAGATTGTAGTCGTATGGTATTCATAGGGAATGTCTCCCCTGAAAAGGCACATGTATCAAAAGTTTCCTATGACTGCCTTAAGCGTGCAATTGCTGCTTTAAAACCTGGTTTGCCTTTCTCTATTATTGGAAACACGATCGAAGCATACGCTACAGCACAGGGCTGTAGTGTTGTGAATCAATTTGTTGCTCATGGTGTGGGGAAAGAATTCCATGAAGAGCCTCAAATCCCACACTATCGCAACACACTTGATATCCCCATGGTAGCGGGTATGACATTTACTATTGAACCCATGATTAACGCAGGCGTGAGAGAAGCAGTCATTGACCCTATAGACCAATGGACCGCCCGCACTAAAGATGGTAAGCCCTCAGCTCAATGGGAACATACGATTCTTATGACTAATGAGGGGTACGAAGTGTTGACAACATGGGAATAGATATATTATGTGCAATAAATTGCACATAATATATCTATTTTCATGACAAGTTTACGAATAAAATCCAAGCGATGGTAGCTCAGGCTCTTCGCACACTTCCTGTTTATTTTCTTCCTGTTCTTCTTCCAGGTACCTTTGAGCGCCATCCATAAGGTATGCTGCCAAAACAGGATCCCCTTCGTATGACATATCTACCTGCATATTGCCATCATTTGTTGCAGGTCGACAGGTAACCAATACATACCCCTCATATTCTCGTGTAAGCATCTTTTTTATACGCTCATGTAAATCTTTCTTCATTACTACTATCCTTTTTTTTGATGCCATGTGCAAATTTTCCTGACTGAAAAATTGCACATGATTTGAGTCCCAGGGCTTTGCCTGGGGGTTAACAATTCCACTTTTCAGGCTGGTGCCAAAATCATTAAATTTTGACACCCGTCTGAATTTTGCAGCCGTTCATTTAATAACACATTTTTTTCATCATGTGCAATTTTTCGAAAGAAAAATTCGCACATGATGTTACTCCAAGAGTACTCCCTGGGGCAGCGAAAACACAATTATAAGGCAAGCCACAATACTATGGGTAATAAAAAGCCCTATAGATGCTCCACCTATAGCAAGACAAAGCACTAAGAGGCAAGCAAAAACCACATTAAAGTAGCGTACCTTACGAATAATTTCAGCAGAGGCGATCACAGACACCGTGGTGATTAAAGCACCTACGATCGTATCCACATCAATAATCCAATGACTCAAGCTCAGCGATGACGGTATAAACAAAAGGCATAGTCCTAAGAGGAGAGCCACAACCAGTGTCCATGGCATGCTCACCCCTCGTAGTATCCCCCATGTAGCATCTGATTTAAAAGCTACAACTTCTCTGATATCTTTTTTACCATGAATAAACGTCTTCCAAAATGGTGCGCCGCTACTACACTCTTGTCGTAAAAACTTCCAGCTTGCTGCGACTTCATCAACCGTCAGTGCTATCATGATGAGCATGCAAAGCGCCGTACAGAGGCACCAAAAGCACCATGCACCCACAGCAATAGGCTGCAGCATGATGAGCACGATGCTTACAAGCCCCACGGGCACTACCAAAAACCCAAAAAGCGCAACAAGCCATGGCTCTTGATACCAGCGATTTTGCGAACCACTTACTGCCATAAGCATCTCGATTGCATACGCAGCAGCTCCAAGACCTGCATCAGCAACAGGAATGGCTTTAGAAATGTCAGAGGTAATCACAGTGAGCGTGCCATTTGGAAAGAGCGGATCCCATATTGTATGAATATACCCAAGCTCGTATGCACCCATGTATCTTGCAAATAAACAGCAGAAGAAGGCCAAGAAGGCAACAGGGAGCCTCTGTGAATAGGATGAGGGATTATACGACCATCCTCGTGGTGCAAAGGATGGCTCAGGTTTTGCAAACAGCCCAGGCAATATCTGGGAAAAAGTGATCAAGGCTATGCCGATAAGGGTGTCATTAACATACGTGGTGCTGGATTTGGCCCAAAAAATAAGAGGGGCGAGAAAGAGATACACGCCTACAAGACAAAGCACCCATCGTGTCCATGCAGCCCCACAAGCAGCAAGGAGCATAATTACCACAGCCGTGACAATATCACTTGCCCGCATGACAACCTGTGGCTCTGTAAATGTCGCAAGCGATGCAAGGAGCCACAAACCTATACTAAATAAAGAATACTTAAGCCACATACTGTTTAGGAAGAGGGACCTGTTAATCCGTTATCGTGATACCATTTTTTAGGGTCTGCCAGCAGCTTTTTAATCATAATGGGAATCGTCTTACCGATAGCATGTTTTGGCTCCCACTGCAAGAGTGTTTTTGCTTTGGTGATATCAAGATCATAATTAGCATCAGCAATATCTATCATCCATGGTTGAATAAAGCCTTTCTTAAACCCTGGAAGGCGATTTTGCAGCCATGCGCCACATTTAGCAATGGTTTTAGGAATACGATGCGTCACTATTGGCTTGCCATCAATGCACGTCGAGATCTCTCTCTGGAGCTCATCGTAGCTTAATCGTGTTTCCTCACCAATAAGGAGGGTTGTCTCCTTTGGAAGCCCTTTTCGCTTTTGGATACAGAGCGAAATGCAGTTTGCAAGGTCTTCAAGATGCAAAAATGGCGCTCCGGCCTGAATATTTCCAGGAAATAGCCGAGCTTCTAACTGGTGTTCGTAAATCCTCTGGATCTCATTGGCGATAGGAATGGAGTGGCAGTCATCATCATAGCAGCCTGCAATACGCAGCACAACGTATGGAATATTGCCATGATCACTGTGGATAAGCTCTTCGGTGAGTACTTTTGAGCGAGGATAGTTCCAGTTCATAATGAGAGGCGACTCTTCAGTAATTTTCGCACCAATCTTGCATGGTGCGTGTACAAGCATCGTGCTCGAAAAAACAAACTGCTCCGTTTTAAAGCGCTGTGCAGCGTCAAGCATGCGACGAGTGCCCTGAATAGTCAACTTGTCATACATGTCCCAGCTGCCACCTGAAAAGCTATAATATGCTGCCAAGTGGATAATAGATGCAATATTGTCGCCTTGCTTTTTACGAACCGACTCCATAGCCTCTTGAACGCTTTCATCCGAAGTCAGATCGACATGCATAAATGTAAAGTTCGACTGTGTTATTTTGGACTCGATAATATCAAAACCATAAATCACATATTGAGGGTCATTCAACTTTGCTATGCTTGCCATGCCCACACGGCCGCTACAGCCTGTTACTATGATAACTTGCTTTGCCATTGTATAGTTCTCCTTTTACGCGCACCATATAACGATTGCGATTATGTGTCAATGGGATTATGTCATGTGCGAATTTTCCTACGGAAAATTGCACATGACAAAAATTGATTGATTGTAACATCATTCTCATGTACCCTTAAGATCATAATAGCATACATTACTCGAGCAAAACACTTGGGTTTAAAAAAATTTAATTTTCATGTGCAATTTTCCGTAGGAAAATTCGCACATGACATGAACGATGAACTACTATCGCCCATTTTTAGACTGGATTGATCATCAAAAGGAGCGTATGCTTGCCCTGCTCAATACGTGGGCAAATACGAATTCAGGCTCTCTCAATCTTGAGGGGCTTGACAAGCAGATGCTGCTCCTGAAGGAAAACTTCATACACCTCGGTGGTGAAATACAGGAGCTTACCCTCCCTTCCTTTAAAGATATCGATACTGAGGGAGAGCCTTGTAAGATAGCTCTTGGTAAGGCGCTGCATGTCGCCAAAATTCGCTCAAACGGAACACGTGTCTTTCTTGGCGGTCATATGGACACGGTATTTGGGAAACACTCTCCTTTTCAGACAACCTCTCGACAAGGAAACGACACACTACAAGGCCCAGGTGTTGCGGACATGAAAGGCGGTCTTGTCGTTCTGTTTATAGCACTCCTCGCATTTGAAAAATCGCCTTTTGCAAATGCCCTCAGCTGGGAAATACTCATTAATCCTGATGAAGAATTAGGCTCTCCTGGAAGCCGTGCTATTTTTGAGCGCATTGCCAAACGAAACCACTTTGGGCTGCTCTTTGAGCCCTCTTTTGCTGATGGCGCCTTTGTCTCGGAGAGAGGCGGATCGTGGAATGTGAACATCGTTGTCAAAGGCAAGGCAGCTCATGTGGGTAGAAATTATCATGAAGGCAAATCTGCACTCTATGCCATTGCCCCCCTCATCGCTGCCCTAGAAGCCTTAAATGCCTCAGATGTTATCATCAACGTGGGACAGCTCTCTTCTGGCCGGGCTGCAACTATAGTCCCTGATATTGCGGTTGCTAAAGTCAATGTACGCACTGAAACCGTGCGCGCCATGCTGCAAATGCAACAAGCTGTCGAATTTCTTATCCGCATCCATGCCCGAGAAGGGATCACCATCACACTCGTCCCTGCAACACTCAGGCCTCCCAAGCCTCTGGACCCACAGACAAAAACACTCTTCTCCTGGCTTGAACAGAGCAGTCATGATTTGGGATATCCCTATAAAGTGCGCCGCACTGCAGGCGTCTCTGACGGCAACATCTTAGCAAGCTATGGCCTACCCACCATCGACACTTTAGGACCCATTGGCAGTGGGCTGCATACCCATGAAGAGCATATTGTTATTGACAGTATCGTAGAGCGGGCAAAACTCACAGCGCTGCTCCTCATGAAAGTTGCCAATGGCGAATATACATTACCCCAACATAAGGCAATACCGTTATGAATATAGATCATCCTGATATTATTGCTGGCAAAAAGAGCATCTTGAATGCCCTGAGAGAGCAAATCAAAACCATCACCCACCATCGCCCTCCCGATCCACAGCGTGCCATCAGCTATGAATCTCACATCAATCGCCTAGAAGCGCTCAGAGGCGCTCCCCTCTTTCACTCCTACATTGGTAGTGGGATAGGGAACGGGCCCCTGGTTGCGCTTGCTGACGGTAGCATCAAGTATGACATGATCTCTGGCATTGGTGTGCACTACTTTGGCCACAGCTACCTCGATCTCATTGCCTGCTCCCTCGATGCTGCGATCCAAGATGTGATTATGCAGGGCAACCTCGAGCAAAATACCGACTCCCTTACCCTCCTCGAGCTTATCACAGAGGCATCGAAACTAGATTGTGGCTTTATCACCACCTCTGGTGCCATGGCATGCGAAAATGCCCTAAAAATCATCTTTCAAAAACAACATCCAAAAACGCGCCTGATTGCCTTTGAGGGCTGCTTTATGGGCCGCACGCTTGCCCTCTCACATATTACCGACAGGCCAGAATTTCGGGGAGGACTGCCCACTACCCTCACTGTCGACTACATCCCCTTTTATGACTACGAGCACCCTGAAACATCCCTTAAGGCAACGACTCAAGCACTCTACGAGCACCTGAGACGCTACCCAAACCAGCATGCTGCCATCTGTATGGAACTCGTCCAAGGCGATGGCGGTGTATATCCCGGCACAAAAGAATTTTTTAAAGAAATTATTACTATCTGCAAAGCACATGGCATTGCCATTTTTGTGGATGAAGTCCAGACGTTTGCCCGCACCTATGAGCTCTTTGCCTTCCAGTATTATGACCTACAAGACCTTGTCGACGTGGTGACGGTTGCCAAGGCACTGCATGTAGGTGTTACGCTTTGGAGAAAAGAGTGGACGCCAAAGCCGCTCCTTATCAGTCAGACCTTTACGGCGGCAACCACAGCACTTCGTGCGGCCATTTTTACGCTTAAAGAATTGCAAAACGGCGAATATTTTGGTGCATTGGGGAGAGTGCATAAGCTCCATAACGCCTTTATAGAGGAGCTGACATCACTGCATGAGCGCTATCCTGAAATGATACGAGGCCCCTTTGGTATTGGGGCGATGGTGGCCTTTACCTTTGCTGATGGCTCACCTGAGAAAACCGGTATATTCTTGCGAAAGCTCTTTCATAATGGCGTTATTGCCTTTGTAGCTGGCTCTGAGCCTACCAGGGTGCGATTTTTGCCACCAGCTGGGATTATGACTGAAGATCATGTGCTGCATGTGTCAGCAATTATTGAGCAAACCATTCAAGAGTATTTGTCGTTATGATGTATCTCAGGCCAATTGAAAAGCGCGATATTGCAGCGTTGACTGCCCTTGCAGAGATCTCTACACTGCCCACACTGCCCCATGAGCGCTCCCTCGTCGAGCAAAAGATCCAGCATGCTGTAGAATCTTTCATGGCAGATGTTGTCACACCGGGCAGGCAGCTTTATATGTTTGCTCTAGAAGATAGTGACCCAGAAAGTGAGAAGACAGGAATTGTAGGTGTATCAGCAATAGCTGCAACTACGGGTGATGAGAGCCCGCTCTACTTTTTTCGACGAGAGTCGCTTTTTACGACCGCGCCCATCGCGCACATTGTTTCAGAAATTCCTCTTTTAACCCCTGTCTCCTACAATCATGGCCCCTCAGAGCTCTGTTCGCTTTTTTTACATCCAGAATATAGAAAACACGGATTAGGGAAACTTCTTTCACTGGGGAGGCTGCACTTTATGGCAGCACATGGGCATCGATTTACGAGTAGCGTCAGCGCTGATCTTTTGGGTGTCCTTGAGGGTGGGGAGAGCGCTTTTTGGAATGGCATAGGACGCCACTTTTTTGATGTGCCCATTAGCGAGATATACAAAATTTTAAACTATACAAGTGATTTTATTTCGGCCTTTTTGCCGAAGCATCCTATTTATGTGAAATTGCTGCCAGAATCTGTCCAGAGCGTGATTGGGCAGACGCATACGGACACCAAGGCAGCGCTTGCCCTTCTGCAGCACGAGGGCTTTGTGGTGACAGACGAGGTGGACATTTTTGATGGCGGGCCACGGCTTAAGTGCAAGAAGGAGGACATTCATACGATCAAAGCGAGCGCAGAGTATAGGGTAGATGGGCTGGAAGAGGTAATACAAGGGGGGATGCAAGGAGATGTGCCGCGGTGTCTGCTCTCGAACGGCCGTCTAGCAGACTTTCGTGCCTGTATGAGCCCTTGCCGTCTGGATGCAGAGCGCCATACCCTCACCCTCCCCAAAGATGCCGCAGCAGCACTACGGGTGAGGGTGGGAGATATAGTACAATGCAGCTGACGCTGCATTGTACTATAAAAAAATATGTCAGGATGTATTAGGAAGCAATAGCCAGTTGTGCAGGCACAGTTGCAGTTGCGCGTTGTAATCCCTGCCCTACTCTTTGTTCTAATTGACGTAACGTGGCTTGCATTTGGGCTATCTGCTCTTGCGATGGTGGAGTATTAGAAGACATATTAGCTACCTGTTGCCTGAGCGTACTCATAGTATCTTGTACCCTCGGAGGAGAAGGTTCGATCTTCTCTAGCTCTGCTAAAAACTCTCGTAATCGCTCTTTCTCTCCTGGATCAGCGGTATTTTGTATCTGTGATCTGATCCAAGCAATATCTTGCGGCGACGTATATTGCTTCAATAACGCTTCATAATCTGACCACAATATGCTGTGAGGCCATGAAATCGCTGCGCTTCCTATCGCAGCGGTAAGAAGTAATGAGCCGCCCAGAGTAATTGTAGCAAATGGTAGGGTAACTATGAGAGATGCTACAGCTGTCGCCATAAGTATAACACCTGTTAAAATGGCACCGACCCACTGGTACCACTTTGGTTGTGCGTTTGTTAATGCTTGATTTAACTGGGCAAGTCTCGCTGGACCTGGTAGTGATCGCCTTGTAAGCTGAGCACTACCACTATTAGCTGACAGAGCAGTAGGGGCTACTAATGCTGATGTTTGAGATGAAGACAGTACCGTAGTTCCTTCCCCCATTGCTACTGCATCATAAGAGGGAGTTTGTATTTCCCCCGGTGGTGGTGTAGTTGACATAATAAAAATCTCCTTATGATAAATAATAAATTATTTTATTGAATTTTTTATTTGCTTAGCTGCATTATACAATGCCTCATGCTCCTTATTATGCACTGCATGCTCCATGCAGTATTCCAGACATTTTGCTGCGCTTTCTTTTTCACCCGTTTTTAGGCAGCAGTCTGCCATTTGAAACCATACAACAGGACTATCGGGATCAAGGATCAAACTTATTGAATAGGTATCCAAAGCTTCTTTAAACTCGCCTACCATATGCTGAGCGCTTGCTTCCCCCATCCAATATTCGAAAACAGCAGGTTGCAGCTGACGCAAAAATGCATACACACATTCAGCATCTTCATATTTTTTTTCCTGAAATAGGCTGCAGGCAAAGCGGTAGGCACGATGCATATAGGCATCTGGAATGGATAGCTGATCCTGCAATGCAGTAATCAAAGAAGGTTCGAACTGCCCAGTTTTATATTCCTTTCGGGCTGTTTTGAGGGCATTTTCCAGAATAGAAGAAGTTGCGCCTTCAAACTCACCGGTTTTTTTGCTATGCTTTTCTTCCCATTCAAAACGCTCTTTGAGTAACGTGTGGGCACGCTGATATTCTTTATAGATTGCATGAATTTTTTCTTGCGCTTCTCTTTTGATTCGTGTCTCTTCCACCGAAAATGGCTTTAACGGATCCTCAATGTAAGCTTCTTTTGCGATCCCTATTGCCCATGCCACCAGGGCATCTACGTTTTTTTGTAATTCAGGCGGTAGCGTTATTTGCTGCTCTGCCTTTGACCATGCTTGCTGGACCATAATTTTATATCCTCCTAATAATCGTTATATTATCAAATAAAAAATTATTTTGTCAAATTAAATAGATAGAAACTAGAGCATTGCGGCAGCGGCGCCGGGCATTAGCCCCGCCTGGAGCACGGCCGTGCGCACAGCGCTACGGCCGGCGGTAGCGTGGGGTTCAGGGTGTAAAACGAGATAGCGCCACGGTAGTGGCATACGCGTCAGCCTAAGGCTGGAGTGGTGTCAACTTAAAGAAACTTGTAACCAATCAGAACCGAGCCACGGTAGTGGCGAAATGCAGCTCTAGCCCCGCGTGCAGTGAAGGCCGCGGCGCTAGCGCGCGGGCCGAGCGGAACGTGGGGTTAGGGAAACGGGTAAAAAAACAGAGCTGCGGTAGCAGCGACACAGAAATGATCTGCAGCAACAATATGTGCATTGATTAGGTCAAATATAATGGGTGTCGCTGCTACCGCAGCTCTATTTTTTCTCAAGTCCCCAGCGCTCCGCGCTGGGGACGTGTCCCCACGTTCCATTCGGGCTCGCTTTCGCTCGCCCTCATTTCACGCGGGGCTAACCACTGACCGCTGCTACCGCAGCGGGAGCTTCAGCAAATCACGTCTTAGACGCTATCTTGGGTGCCTTTTATGAGTCCTTGTCATCTGGATGCAGAGCGCACACCCTCATGCCGCAGAGCGCTACGGTTGGGGATGGGGTGATAATGTCCCGACTACATTTAGCGACGTGTTAAAATAAGTCTGTTATCTACTACAGACATTTGATAGTTAGAATTAGGTAATAACGTAAGGTCAGCATTCACAATCTCAATGCGTTCTATAGTAGCTGGTAGGGCATTTATTGCATCTAGAGGTATAGGTGAGTGTGTTGGGCAATTAAAACATAATGTACGAATCATACAGCTACCATGCTCATAAGCAGACTCTACATCAGGTCCTAACGCCATGTTCATATCTCTAAAATCCTGAGGTGTTGGTGGCAATGCGACACTTAGATCTAAATGATCTATCGTTGCAGCTTGCCCGGATTGCATTTGATTTCTTGCATGCTCTGTCCGCGTAACGAACACCATGTAGGGATCTTGAGTATGAGAAGCTTGAGTTCTCTTTTTGATAACGAGCTGATTATTTTCCATACCTACCATAAAACCGGAAGGTAGAGCTGACCTTAAGTGAGATAATATTGTATGTTGTTGTGCTGGGTCACTGGGAAAGCCATGAAGCGTAACGGCTGTATTGCCAGCAAGACCCCGAAGGTTTATATTATTCGTGGTCAAGTTGTTACAATCAAGATGTAATGCGTCTAAACGTGGTCCAGGAGGACGACATCGTTGTATTATCATGTCGAACTCAAATTGATTTGCTACAGGTAAGAACCCCTCAGGTGTGCCTAAAGTTACACCCTGGCTTCCCAGCCTCTCACGCTCACTCACAAAGCGCATCACCCCACGCGCATGCTCACTTAAAAGATTTTCCGGAAAACCATCAAGTCGCACGCGTGTACCACGAGGAACCCTGCCTAGATCGAATGGTTCTCGAGCATTAGCGCAATCAAGAATGATTTCATTAAACCTTTCCCGCGCCTCAGACGATAATATAACCTGCCTTTCATGTTCTGTGAGAGGTGGAGTAAGATTGGTAAGATTAAGTGTTACACGCTGGCTCGGATTATTAACCCTCTTATCGATTGCATCGCGTACTCGTTGAAGTACCGGATCAGAAAGAACAGTATTATTTGCTATCCTCCATAAAGCATCGGTACCAAACCACCTGGCAGAGGCACGCATGGTCCATTCACCTCCTCCAAAAAAACTCAAGACACTTCCCACACTTGTAGATACTATTCCTACAATAACGCTCGCGGCACCTGCAAAAATCCTTGTTAGCCAGCCAGGAGGAACATGAGCAGGTTGTTGGGTTTGTGACCTTTCAGGCAAGGAAGCTGTGGCTGGGTTTGGCAGTGGATTTTGTGGGGTTACTGCGGGCAGCTCGACGCTTGACCCTGATACTCTTGATAGTTCATGTGGATTATTACTCATACTATTTCTCCTAAAAATAATTTTATTTTTTGATATATTCTTTGGTTTTGTGCTGCGCCAATCGCATGCGTTCGGCTCGTACTGCATCCTTCAAATTGTTATCACCATGAATATCTTCAATGACAGTAAGGGCCTGATCAAGGACACGGACAGCATTATTGAAATCGCATAACTCTTCATAGCATTTACTCATAAAGATAAGGCACGTTGAATCTGTAGGATTCAGTTCGGCTGCCATTGTGTAAGCGCGGCACGCAGCATCAAAATTCTTACAGAAATACAATGCGTTGCCTAGAGCAAACCAAAAGGGATATCGAGTTTCATTAATGGTTGTTAAAAATACAAAAGCATCCACAGCATCTTCATATCGTTTTTGTTCATAAATAGACTTCGCTGCCTGGTACAATGCTTCTAGAGTCTCATCGCTCATGTTGCATATCTCTTGTAATGTCATTTCTTGTTGCATACGGTTAGTGAAGTCTTCTTTGTTTCCACTAAACTGAGAGAAAAACATACTTATTTCAAAAAAATCATTTTGAATTGCTTCCATATTTATTTCAGGGTGCATAATAGCATATTGTTTGAGTGCGGCAAGCACAGCCGTTGCACCATGTTGCATTCGCTGTTCTACATGTTGCAATCCTTCACGAATATGCTGTTCAAATCTTTCTTTCTGTGCTTTTTGAGGAAGCAGTGCTTGTGATCCACGTTCGTTGTTTTGTTGCTCCATTGCGAATGCAGTAAGCTGCTGCGTTATTGCCTCAAGATCATTCTCAAGCATATTGTGCAGTTGCCCTCTCGATGACTCGTTGTGTGTTTTTGTTCCTTGAGGTATATTTTTTTGTACCATAATTTTTTTATCCTCCTAATAATCGTCATATTATCAAATAAAAAATTAATTTGTCAAATTAAACAGAAAAAGTTCCGAAGTCAGGAAAGAGGTGTTGATAGTTGTTTTCCTAAGAATTATCCTTGAACCGATGGCCGAAATACCTGCTCATGAATTGTGGGTATATAAAAATCCTAAAGTGTTACAAAAAGTTCAAGAAGGGTTGAAACAGCCTGGAAAGCATTATTTAGGTTCATTTTTTGCATCATCTAGTAGTGCCCTCGTTAGAGGGCACTACTAGATGATGCTAACTGCAATACCTTCCCAGCGCATGCATCACCTTGGAGCTCGTGCATAGAAAGAAAAACCTGACCGCCAAGCTCGCTCACCATGGCAAAAAGACGCGCTCGCCGCTCGGCATCCAGATAGGCCCCGAAGTCATCTATAAGCATGAGAGGAGGCATTTTCAGCCGCTCGTGTAAAGACTGCCATTCTGCAAACTTCAATGCAAGAGCTGCAAGGCGCATCTCCCCTTCGCTCGCAAAACAGCGCATAAGTCTACCATCACTTTTGCCTTCACTTTTGCCATCATTACACCCCTCACTTACTCTCATCACGGAAAGGTCATCGCGATGGGGCCCCACACAGGTCGATCCCTTGATTGCCTCTAGAGGACGACGCCTACCATATTCTTCATAATAATGACGCGCGACCCCCTCTTCACTTTCACCTTTTGGCGCTGTAGTCGTGTAGGTAAGCTGGAGAGGTATACTCTTCCCAGAAATGGCATGATAGCTCTTCGCCACAAGAGGGCAAAGTGCCTCCACAATCTTTTCTCGAGTGCATGCAATATATGCTGCAGAGAGGGCGAGCTCATGCTCCCATACATGAATCGTTGCAAAGTTTTTTTGCCGCAGGAGAACGTTTCGGTGTTTGAGCGCCGCTTTATAGCGACTCAGGTGCTGCATATAGATCGGATCTACCTCAGCAATCTGCACATCCAGATAGTGCCTTCGCAGTGCCGGCGGCCCCTTAATAAGGTTCTGGATTTCAGGATAGCTGATTACCCCCACCAGCTGCCCTATAAGCGCTTTGACCTCTATGGGACGCTTGTTGCAAAAAAGACGCTTTCGCTGCCCATCATAAGAAATCTCAAGCTCTGTTCTCACCCCCTCTTTTTCAAAAACTACGCATATAAAAAATCCATCACTTTGATGTTTGATAATATCATAAAGCTTTGCTGTTCGAAAAGAAGTGGTGGTCATAGCCAAAGATATGGCTTCAAGAATGCTTGTTTTTCCCTGGCCATTTTGGCCTATAACCTGGTTAATGCCAGGGGAAAACTCACAAGAGAGCTCTGAAAAGGGGCGAAAGTTGCGCACATATAAGCTAACGAGCTTCATGTGATGCCTCGCTGAGCCGCATGGACATAAGCACATACAGAAGTGGAGGATAGGCACTACCAGGCTGCAGTTTTTCTTCACCGTCAAGGATAATGCCTGGATTAAAGGAGTCACTATAGCCAAATAGGACCACCTCTTTCTTACAATGGCGCAAGATATCGAGGAAAAAATGAGGATTAAAGGCTATGTCGAACTGAGAATTTTCATAGTTTACCGGCATGCTTACATTTCCTTCTCCCACTTCCATCTTATTTGCCATGAGTTGGAGCTCCCCTGCGGCAAAGGTAAAACGGGCCGAGTGGTTGGCGTCAGTAGTAAACAGCGATACCTGACGAAGAAGAGAAGCAAGCTCTTCACGATGTAGCGGCACATAACTCACGATTTCTTTGGGAATCACACGATCCACATCAGGATAGTCTCCCACAAGCAGCTTGCTGGTAATCAGGGTATTTGCTGCCTCAGCAGCAATTTTATCTGGCATGAGTGAAAGCGTTATCGGCTGGTCATCATTTTTCATGCCCTTCACTATCTCTTCGACAGCCTTAAGAGGAATAATACATTCAGCTTTAGCCTCAGGATCTATGGTGAGGGGATGTGAGGCACGAGCAAGTCTTTTGCCATCTGTCCCAATGAGAAGAAGTGTCCCTCCCTGTACTTGTAAGCATACTCCCGTAAATACATAGCGGCTCTCTTCTTTCGAGACTGCAAAGGAGGTGCGAAAGAAAAGATCCTTCAGCTCACTTTGTTTGAGCTCAATTTTGAGTGCAGAGGTAAAGTCAGGCAGTTGTGGAAAACCTTCTGCTGACATTCCGTGCACCTTAAATGTGGACGTACCCGCAACAATTGCCGCACACGCCTTTTGATCCACAGTAAGCTCTAGCATATCGGCTGTAAGTTCACGAATAAGAGGATTCAGGACCCTCAGAGGCAGTGCTACTGTTCCAGGCTGCGTCACTTTGCAGTTACATTGACGACGCACTCCCACTGTTAAATCCGTTGCCGTCATTGTCAACGTATTGTCTTTTGCCTCCAAAAGCACATTGGCTAACATAGGGATAGGCGGTTTTTGCGAAACTATGCTCTGTGCATAGCTTATAAGATCTGTGAACTCTTGCCGAGCAACCATGAATTTCATAAGATGTTTTTCCTAATATAACGCCATGTGCGATTTAATGTGTCGGCCTTACAGGCCTCTATTATTTTGTTTTTTGGCCAGGCCTTCGGCCTGGCCACCCAGGGTTTAGTCGCCCCTTCGGGGCTCCTGCACCCTGGGCTATACACATTTCGGCCCTACGGGCCTTTATCAGGGCTACGGCCTAATTTCCCACCAATCCATGGCTTCCCCCACCCCGGTTTCCAGGGGCTCTACCCTTCCATATAACAGATGCAATCCCCTGTTATTTTAGTTGCAGGAGAACTGGGCTATACATCTTTCGGTCTTAAAAGGCCTTTTCCAAGGTCCGAAGGACCGAAATATGTATAGCCCAGACCAGAGCCCTGGGTGGGCAGGCCGCAGGCCTGCAAAAACAATAATTGTCTCGTTTTAAGAGGTAAAATGCAATCAGAAATTTATTTCATCTGCTGCTGGATGTAGCGCTTCTCCTCACGCTCTGCAATGGTGGCACGCTTATCATGCAGTTTTTTCCCTTTCACAAGCGCTATTTTTACCTTTACTTTGCCATTTTTGAGGTACATAGAGAGCGGAACGCAGGTGAGGCCTTTTTGCTGGACAGCTTCTCGTATGGAGGCAATCTCACGTTTGTGTGCCAAGAGTTTTCGTTTTCGTTTTTCCTCGTGATTATAGAACGAGCCAAATTTATACGGAGCAATAGAAGCAGCAATGAGCCAGAGCTCTGCGTCAGCAGTGATATATGCCTCTACAAGGCTTCCTCCATGGTTTCTGAGTGACTTGATCTCAGTGCCCACAAGAGCGATGCCTACTTCAAATGTCTCAATGATCTCATATTGAAAAAAAGCTTTTTTATTTGATACGAGTTCTTGTATGTATGGGGATGTTGTGTTTTGTTCACTCATGACACGATGATACTATAAGAAACCTTTTCACGCCAAGCATTGTGTATAAAATAGAAAAATATGGAAGACTGTAAGCCGGATTCTGTCTGCCGAAAAATGCCCTCACGAACACTTTTCAGGAAGTAGTCATTCGTCTAGGGGCCTTGTCACCAAAGCCCTCAAGCGACATAAACAGAGGGTTGTCGCGAAGTAACAACAGTACCTCCCAAGTCTTGCTTCGGATAGGGTTTGTCATGCCTTGGGTTCCCCCAAGTGCAGCGTATGCCATACATACGCGTTTCAGCCTCTGCATTAGAAAAACTAACGCCGGAATGTTTTCTGTTACACTTTCCGTAGCCTTACGGCCCCCAGTATTTCACTGGTATCCACTTCTATGAAGTCCAGACTTTCCTCTTTTCCATATAGGAAAAGCGACTACTCGTCTTCCATGCTTCTATGGTAGCAATTTCAGGAGTTTAAAATCAATTAATTACGTAACTCACATTTTTTCGTCATGTGCAATTTTCCGAAAGGAAAATTGCACATGACGAATGCTTTAATGACTTGCTTGCTGCAAACTCGAGCCAGCTTTGAAGGGAACGTTCCCAGCTGTGCGTAGCCGCTGCACAGCACTCATATAGGCTGCATAGCTGTCATTTTCTCCCATAATCGCTTGGAATCGCTGAGGGCCAATCTTTACCACATAGCAATCCCTGTCACGCCATACCCACGACTTCTGATTCCCATCTATAGCATGCAAAAGGCGCTGCGCATGTGTTAATAACATACACTGCACTCCAATATTTGGGTTTCCATTATGGTCTTCAGTAAGGTAAAAGCTATCATAGACAAAAATCCCAGGAAAGCGCCGTCGTATTTGATCTACCAACTGGTGGACAAATTCATAATCATTCCCAGAACCATTCCTGACCCTTGAAGAAGAGCTTGAAGAGGAAGAAGAACTTGATGATGACGAGGAGGTGCTTCTTACAGCTCTATTCAGATCACATTCTGCAAGATCAAGATGGTTCTTTTGGGTAGCAAATGCCTTCTTTGGATTGTTATTTCCAGTGGTATCTTGGACACCAAGAAGATGTATGTGCTGTGAAGAAAGCGAACAGGTGATATCACGAAACTGCGTATTTCGCACTTTATTGAACGTATTTGCAATACCGTTAGCACCCAGTTTATTATCCAGAAGGCGTTGTATTTCTGGATGGCGTGTCACGGTGCGGCTACCAAGTCGCCCATCGTCCGTAATGACATCCAAAACACCAAGTGTTATATGAGGCCTATAGTTAGTGAGAGCCTTTTCTAATGCTGTCCTATGCACTTTAGTTGCAGTGATCTCCCCGGCATGCACCGCATCCTGGACTGCCTCCAGTACTGCATTTTTTAGCTCTTGCATTTTCTGAACAGCTGCAGGATCCCTCAGATGCCACAAGACATAGCGTCCGGTAAATTCTACATTATTCGCATCGAGTGATAAGGTGATAGTAAATGGGGCAATACGCGCGCATTTGCCAGCAATGCGATTCATAAGAGCGATACGCTCATTTTGTGATAAGCCAAGTGTCGCATTGGCAGCGCGATCTGCAAGTCCTGCAAACAGCGTCAAGTGTACCTTGTCAGCAGGGGTGGCTCTCCACGTAGTAATGCCTTTATCTCTTAAAATCTGTCCTATGCAATCCTGTACTCGCTGTGCAGCACTCCACTCTGTTCGAGAAGGCCTGAGCACCAGAAAATCTCCATTTGTCACTCTGTCTATCTGTATTAGACGCACACCTTGTGCGGCCCGAGGCTCTGAAGTAGTAGTAGTAGTTGTTATTGTTCTTCTTCGTGCTTGTTCTGCTTGTTCTGCTCGAGCAGTCACACGACTTGCATCTATTGCCGCCTGAAGCGCTGCCTCATACGATAAACCATTACTTACATCGATTGCCATAATTATTAACCTTTATTTTTATTTTAATGTACGAATTCTGTTAACAGAAAATTGCATATGGAATGATTATATCGTGTTATTTTTTAAAAAACAATGATTAATTTTATTAAATATTAAGAATGAACACACTCGACGAAGGCATGCACATTCTCTACAGGCGTTGCAGGCAAAATACCGTGGCCTAAATTACAAATAAACCTAGGATCGCCTTGCATGCTTTTGAGCAGCTTCAATGTCTCCCGCTTCACAGTACTAGTGTTAGTAAGCAAAATATTCGGGTCGAGATTACCCTGTAGAGCAATCCCCTGTCCAAGACTCTTTCTCAAAGCTACCATAGAGGTATCCCAGCCTATACTTAACCCAGCTGGCTGTAATCCAGATAGTATTTCATAATATGGCTCTGGTCCTCGACAAAAAAGAATCACAGGGCATGTTTTAAGCTGTGTGAGTACACGTTTGATTGAGCCAGCTCCAAAGCGAGAAAAAATATCTGGCTGTAGGAGATGTGCCCAGGAGTCAAAAAGCTGTACAGCATCAATACCTGCCTCTATCTGCAAATTTATATACGCCGCAGTATAGTCCGCAATCAGGTCCACAAGTGCTTGAAAACTCGCAGGATCGCGCTCTACCCACTCGGTAGTATATTTGAGGCCAGAAAAAGAGCCGCCTTCAATAAGATAGCTTGCAATAGTAAAGGGCGCTCCTGCAAAGCCAATAAGAGGCACGGAGGACTCTTTTTTAAAAAGACGAATACCCTCCAAGACACAAGACAGCGTCGGCAAGAGAGATCTGCCTTTAAGCTTTGCAACATCTGCGTGAGATCTCACAGGCGGATCAATAATCGGGCCTACACCCTCCTCAAAGCGCAAAGACAACCCAAACGCCTCTGCAATAAGCAAAATATCTGAAAAGATAATAGCCGCATCGAAGCCGAATTCCTGAATGGGAAGCAGCGTCACCTTAGTAATAAGGCTTGGGTCATGGCATAGCTCCAAAAAACTGTGCTTTTCTCGAAGCGCTCTATACGCAGGCATGTATCTGCCTGCTTGCCGCATCAGCCATACTGGAGGCCTACCGCTCCTATTTTCGCCTCGAAGAGCCTGTAAAAACAACGTATTATTCATGCTCGTACCCCGTCTTTATAATATCTACTACTTGCTCTTCTGAATATGTGGAGACATCGAGCCATGTAAAGAGAGGCTCTTTTTGAAACCAGGTAAGTTGTTTTTTGATAAGGTGGCGCGAGGCCGTTTTAAATGCCGCCACAAATTGCTCATAATCCTGAGAAGACTGAGCGGTATCTAAAAATGCCAAACTCTGCTTATATCCAATGGCTTGTGCAGCAGTTTTGTTCTGTCGAATACCCGCCCTATCGAGCGCTATGACTTCTTGTAAAAACCCTTGCGCTAACATGGCATCACAGCGCTCTTCAATCTTTTGATATAAAAGCTTTCTTGGCATATGCAAAAACCAGCATCGCCAGTCAAAAGCAGGGTTTTCCACTTTTTCTTTCCATGTAAAAGCGCTTACTTTTTTTCGGGACAGTTCTATAATCTCGAGTGCTCGTATAATCTTATGTGCATCACTTTTCGTAATGGACGCCGCATATTCAGGATCATACTCTTGCAGCTTTCCAAAGAGGAGCTCAATACCAAATTTTTCTGCATCTTCCTCAAGCGTCTTTCGAATTTCTGGACAAGAGGGCGGCCCTTCCGGAGGCCCATAAATCAGCGCATGGAGATAAAAACCCGTGCCACCAACCGCTATCGGCACCTTTCCTCGTAAAATAATATCTTTGCATGCATGTAATGCTTCGTGGTAGAAATCGACGACATTAAAGGGGTCCGTCACATTGCGGATATCAATAAGATGATGTGGCACAGCTGTACGCTCTTGTAGCGAGGCTTTTGCCGTGCCGATATCCATGCCTCGATAGACTTGTTGTGAGTCTATGGAGACAATTTCGCCATTAATAGCTTGTGCAAGCTTGAGAGAACAGGCGGTCTTGCCAACGCCTGTGGGCCCGGCAATAACGACAATCTTTTTTTCATGAAAACGAAAAATGTCTTCTACCTCACGCTGCACCGCATAGGCTATGCGCGCTTCAAGCACCCTTTTCGTTTTTACATCACACGTCATATCTCACAAATACTGCCTAAGGCACCTTTTGGTGCGCAGTGTTATTCCCAATCCTGTTGCCAAATAATAGGTGCAGGCAATCCCTAACACAATATGCGCAGGCTGGGGCCATACGGAGGTAGTCATGTAGGCAGGAAACACACCAAGCATCCAAACAAAGATCGTCGTGATAAGAAGCGTAAAGCGAGTATGCCCTAGCACCATAAGAATACCACCAGACAAATACAAAAAGGCCTCACCAATCACTGTCACCCATGTCCATACGAGACAGCTTCGCAGCTGCGACCAGGTTTCAGGTGTTATAAAATTTCTATCCTCTGGTAAAAACACTTTGAGAATCTTATCAGGAAAGGCACACAAGCACACTGCTAATATACACCCAAAAACAGCCAAAAGCCGCATTGCAGAAGAGAGCACATGACGAATATCGCAAAAGCGCTTTGAGCCCGTAAGGTTAGACACTACCGAAGACGTCGCTTTACTAATACCCTCAATCACAAAGGTCAAGAAGAAGTAAATGGTATCAGAAATACCACACGCAAGCTCATGTACCTGACTTGTAAGCGTCATCATACGGAAAAAGAAGGCCCATGCGCTACTCTGAACAAACATTGAGAGCCCTTGCGCTGCCCCATACTGAAAAAACTTTTTCAAGTATTGCGTATCAAATGTGACCTGGCCTGTAGCATACCGACTACGATTTTGTTTTGATAAAAATGCAAACAACAAAATGATAGTAAGTGCAAATTGACTTATACCTCGTGCTAGCGATGCGCCGTAGACACCCAATTCCGAGCATGGGAAGATGCCAAATATTAAAAAAGGGTCTATAAGAATATTAAAGAGGCTCACTGCAGCGACCACACAGGTGACAAAATAGGTCTTGCCCCGTCCAATCCAAAAGGCAGAGAGTGTGGCGTTCAGAGGAAAGAGAGGACCAAAAAAGCAGAGCGTAGAAAAGTAATGACTTGCCAGAGTGCGGTTAGGAGAGCCAGCAAAGAGCCATTCAGTGCCATACCAGGCAAGTGGCCAAAAGACAACGAGAGAGCCAATACTTATCCATATCGTCGTCCACACAACGCGGCCAACAGTTTTATATTCTTTTGCCCCATAGGCCTGGCCCACAAACATCTCAAGTACTGAAGCAATGGTCCCTAGCGTAAATTCAAAGGCAATAAAAAACATAACCGCTTCTGCGACGGCAAAAAACGCGTCTATAGAATAGCGTGCAAGGAAAATACGGTTCGCTAAAATGGCACATCCCCCACTTAAAAGGGACATCATAATAGGATAGGTCAAGGAGAGAAGCTCTCGCCTTGTCCCTACAGGAAAGCTAGTAAGCTGTCCAGGAATCTCGCCGTAACTGTCCGGCTCGATTGAGTCCTGGCTTTGCTCCGAAGCTGTACCGCTAACGGCACTTGCTTCACTTTGTGGAAAACGTGCAACACATTCGTTCATGATTTTGCACCCGGGGTTTCAACCCTGGGCTATACATATTATGGCCTTTCAGGCCTTTTATTGTGGCCTTTCTAAAGGCTCTTTAGTAAATTGGTACCCTCTTGCGATTAAACCATCGACATACCCCAGATCATATTTTCCTTCAAGGAAAGCTTTATGCTCAAGTATATCGAGATGAAAAGGGATCGTTGTCTTCACTCCGCCAATATGAAATTCACGCAGTGCTCTTTTGCCCGCAGCAATTGCCTTTTCTCGATCCTTGCCACGCACAATAAGTTTCGCAATCATCGAATCATAGTTCGGCGGAATTGAATAGCCCGTATAACATGCCGAATCCACACGCACATGAGGACCACCCGGCGGCACATAATATTCAAGGCGCCCAGGAGAGGGGGCAAAGTTCATTTGCGGATCTTCAGCATTCACACGAAACTGAATAACATGGTTATCAAACTGTATGTCTTTTTGCTGGAATGGCAACTTTTCCCCGCGCGCAATGCGAATCTGCAGGTTTGCAATATCAATGCCCGTAAGCTCTTCCGTCACCGTATGCTCCACTTGAATACGGGTGTTGACTTCCATAAAGTAAAAATTTTGATCGCTATCTAGCAAGAATTCTACAGTGCCTACAGAGTGATACCCAGCTTCTTTGGCAATATCAATAGCGGCCTGCCCCATCTTCTGCCTGAGTTTTGGCGAGAGCACTGGGCTAGGAGCCTCTTCGATAAGTTTTTGCCTGCGTCTTTGGATAGTACAGTCACGCTCACCAAGATGGACGTAATGTCCGTATTTATCACCCACAATCTGTATTTCTATGTGGCGTGGGTTCATGATCATCTTTTCAAGATAGACATCGGGATTAGCAAAACTCGCTTCAGCCTCTGCACGGGCTGCTGAAAAGTGCTTCTGAAACTCTTCTTCCGTATGCGCAATACGAATCCCCTTACCACCACCGCCAGCAACTGCCTTGATAAATATAGGAAAGCCTAGTTTCTTGGCTATCTCAAGCGCATCTTTCAGGTTTTGGACTACGCCTGGAGAGCCTGGAATGACAGGACATCCTGCGCGCTTGGCAACTTCTTTTGCCTTCGCTTTATCGCCAAGGAGCGCAATTGCCGCAGGTGATGGTCCAATAAAATTCAGGCCACAGCTTTCACATATGGATGCAAAATTGGCATTCTCACTTAGAAAACCATAGCCGGGATGAATCGCATCAGCACCTGTTACTTCACAAGCTGATAAAATATGAGGGATTTTTAAATAAGAGCGGTGTGATGGAGCCTCGCCTACACAAATGGCTTCATCAGCATGCAGCACATGCAGTGCCTCGCTATCTACTTCTGAATAGACAGCAACCGTCTGCAAGCCTAAATCATGGCACGCCCTGATAACCCTAACAGCAATTTCACCGCGATTTGCAATAAGAACTTTATGCATGAGCTTATACTGGAATTATACGAATAATTTTTGTGCCAAATTCAACTGGGGAGCCATTCTCCACAAGCAGCTCAGCCACTGTTCCTGCAATCTGTGCTTTAATCTCATTCATCACCTTCATCGCTTCAATAATACACACAATGGTATTTTTTTCCACGCGGTCCCCAACCTTAACAAAAGATGGATCATTAGGTGATGGAAAATAGTAAATAGTGCCTACCATTGGCGACGTAACATATACCGAGTTTGCATCATCTTTCGAAGCTACAGCACCATCGCCTTCTTTGCTCGTAATTTTTTCTCTAAAAGCTGCTGGCAAAGCAGCTGTTTGCCGATGTTTTTCAAAATCGGTGCTCATGGGATTTTCTTCAAAGGCATCTCCAAGTGCATCGAGCCCGCGAATAGGTGCTTTTTCCTCCCGCTCTAGCTCTAACTCAAAGCCCTCTCTTTTAATCGCTAATTTCTTGATCCCCGTCCTTCCCATAGCGAGCATCAACTGGTTAATTTGCTTTACTTCCATCATTACACCCTTTGAATATATTCATTAGTCAGCGTATCTATTTTAATCACATCCCCAACTTCAATAAATGGCGGAACCTCAAGTCGTGCTCCAGTTTCGAGCTGTGCTTGTCTTGCTGCTGCCCCTCCATGTGCTCCCTCGCCATCAATCGAGACCACCATAAGCTCCAAATATTGAGGCAGCTCCACAGAAAAAATCTGTCCACCATAAAACGTTGCCTTAAGCTCAATGCCTTCCTTGAGGTAGTGCGCCTTATTGCCAATGGTTGAGGCTGGCACTAGCACCTGGTCCAAACTGCCTATGTCGAGAAATAGGTACTGCTTATTTTCAGGATAGAGAAATTCAAGTCTACGCTCTTGTAGCGCCGCTTCTTCCACTTCCTGATTGGGTTTGAAGTTTTTCTCAATAAGCTGGGCAGTCACCAAATCACGAAGCTTCGTCTTTATAAAGGGACTTCCCTTAGGAACCGTCACCTTAACAACCGTCTCTACACGGTACAACTTCTTGTCAATGGTAATGGTGGTTCCTGGCGTTAACTGACTACTCTGGACCATGTTTTATGTTCACTCCTGTTTTATTACTAAGAATTGTATCAAATAACCCAATGAAATAGCAACCAACAATTACACTCGTGCCAGAACGACGGCAAAAAAGCCATCTTTTTCCCCGGGCTTCGGAAAGCTTTGAAACACCTCACCCTCAATAGTCAAGGGATAGTGCGCTAGGAAATAAGCCACTTGATCCTGGTTTTCTTGTTTGAGGATGCTACACGTAGCATACACGATTTTTCCACGAGGTTTGAGAAACTGCACGGCCTCGTCGAAGATGACGCGCTGCTGGGCGGCAACTCGCTCTATGGTCTCAGGCGTAAGCTTCCACTTCATATCGGGATTGCGCCTCAGGGTGCCTGTTCCCGAACAAGGCGCGTCAACGAACACCATATCCATACACCCCTTCAAACACTTCAGTTTTTTCACTTCATCTGCATGCACAATTTGGGCATTTTGCACCCCTGCTCGTCTTAGTCTCCTTCGAGCTTCGTGAAGGGCATGCAGGCGAATATCATGGAGATGTATCTGTCCCTTGCCCTGTAGTTCATGCGCAAAGGCAAGTGTCTTACCACCAGACCCTGCACAAAAGTCCATTACCTGCCAGCCAGGCTGTAGAGGACATAAATGTGCGACAAGCTGTGAAGCTTCATCCTGCACTTCAAAAAGACCTGTCCGAAATTCAGGTAGTGAAAAAAAATTGATTTTTTTCTGAAAAGTAATGCCTATTGGAGATTCTTTGCATGGCGCCACTAAAAAACCTTTTTCTAGCCACATCTGGAGGGCACTTTCTCGATCTATTTTTTGCGTATTAACACGCACAGTTGTGGGTGCTGCTTCGTTAGACGCAAGACAGATACTAACCCCTTCTTGTTCACCCCATGAACCACATACGGCTTGAAACAGCCACTCGGGGAAACTCACACGAATGTGTAGTGGTATAGAGCTATCTTCAAAATAGGCCATGGGGGGCTTGTACAGATAACAGCCATAGAGTGCTTCCCAAGAAAGTGGTTTTCTTTGTACCTTGAGAAGATACTCAAGAAGCCCACGCCAGCGTATAAGGGCATATACGGTATCGCTTATCCATGCCCGATCTTTGGAGCCGAGTGCTTTATGAGCACGGAAGTAGCGACTTATAAAATAGTCAAGTGCAGAGTCTTGAGCCTCATACTCTGAGAGCAGCTGCAACAGGTGTGTTTTACGAAAAATAGATGGATTCATGGAGCTAGTATACCATATCTAGAAAATTGCGTATCACCGTTATAGCTAAACATGATACTATACGATAAATAACACGCCATGTGCGACTTTTCCTGCCGGAAAAGTCGCACATGGCGTAAAAATTTTTCGGGCAACAGGCTCGGGCCCAAAAACAAGGAATAAACGTTACATCAAGGATGGAGTTATGATTCGTATTATGAGTATCATGCTGTGCATGATCACGTTTTTTTGTGAAGCAAAGGAGCTACACGTGCTTTTGCTTGCAGACACATTGACAGATATGAAGGTTTCGTCATTTAAAGACCTCAAACATATGAAAAAGGCCATGAAAACCATAGCTGGGGCTACCCGCATGCCGCTGCATATAACGAAAATTTATGGTAAAGAGCTTACGAAAGAGCGAGTTACTACCTGGATTAGGCAAGCGCCTATTCATAATGATGATGTTTTTGTTGTCTATTATACAGGTCATGGACTGCGCACAAAAAAAACGACAACTATCTGGCCGTCACCTTATTTTGCATACAATGACGAGATTATTGCAATACAAGATCTCATCACCACAATCACCTCAAAACCTGCGACATTTCATCTTATTTTAATCGATTGCTGCAATAACTATATCGAAGATGAAATCACTAAATCATTTGGTAGACCGCCATATAAAAGCAAAGGTAAGCGGCACAAAGAAAATTACAAAAAGCTTTTTTCAGATCCTCGTGGAGTCATTATCGCGTCTGGAGCAATACCTGGAAAAAAAGCATGGTGCACCGAAAAAGGAAGTATCTTTACAAGCGCCCTTCTCGACTGCATCGAAAAAGAGATTTCTGCTTCACAACCACAGTGGCCTCATATTTTAGCTAAAACAAAAGCCCTCTGTGAGGATCTTCAGGAGCCTCAGTATGAGCTATTCTTAGAGAATTAATAATTCACGTCATCAGCTATTTTCCGAAGGAAAATAGCTGATGACGTGAATTAGAAACAGCAATTCCCGCTGCACCTGTATTACCAATGCCTTTAGCACCCCACACGCCTCTGACAAGCTCTCTCTGTAAGCCCTCTCCTGCAGCTCTCCCTGTTAAAAAAATGTGCCAAAGCCTGTGAGAGCCATGGCTTAGCTGATGTTGTGAATTCTTTTCATTTTATGTTCAAAATCTACACACTGAATCGAGCTCACGGGCTGTTTTCAGAGCGAAAATAGCACAAGTCACAGTTTTTACTATCTTTTTACTCAATCTTTATCGTACCTTAATAGACGCGGCTTAGTTTTATGTCGTAATCAAATATTGGCACCATCCATGGTGTATCAAATAAGGAGAAACAAAATGAAAAAACATTGCATGACTCTAGCCTTGGCAACATATCTTGCCATAGGAGCATCACTTGTAGCAGAAACAGGCAATCGTGAGCCTCATGCTGCAAGCACTACTTCACAGGTAGCACGTGAAGAGTGCACACGTCCAATGGCAGCAAAAAACAAAGCTAAAATACATAAACTTCGTGCTAAAGAAGCAAAACAAGCACAAAGAGCGCATGGAAAGGGAAAAAAACAGCCCCCACAACTGCGCACAAAAGCCGTGAATGTGTTACCCTATACCCTACACACCCTTAAAAGCACGTCCTCAAAAGGCAGCAGCGTAGAAATTGAAAACGGGGCTATCTTCACTGTGTATGATTATGACACAAAAACAGCAGGTGCATGGAAGGAAGGGACTCCCCTCCAAGTGACACCCAATGGCGCTTGGTTTTCGAATTCAAATTATGAATTTTCCATCCTCAATTGCATTACAAACGAGAGTGTTCAAGCTAAATTATCTCTTGGGCCTGAAAAGCAATATACAATACAGCGCATTATTTCCATAAATAAGGCTACGGGTGAACTAATTATCGCCTCTACAATAATAGATCCTAAAACAGGGTATACCTATGCTACTGACTCAGGTATTCGCTTTATGGTAAGTACTTCAAGTGCTAATTGGAATAACTTTATCACTTGGGAAGTCAATGACGCCATTATTGTAGGTACCAACAACAGTTGGTTTACGTGGGGATATAACTATATGCTCATTAACGTTACAGCCGATGCAACGTGGGTTACAGCTTCGGCCTAATAAACCCTATACCGAGTCACCTATTGTGGCTCGGTAAATTCATTTTATAAAAGGATATTTTTTATGTGTATTCGAATATTTTCTTCGTCCTCACGGGCAAATCATGGCGAAATAGTACCGCCACCACCATCATCTGGCACTCAGTGTTTGGCAACCATTGCTAAGGTATCTACTGCTGCTTTTGCAGTGTTGTGTACTGCATTCTTTTTACATCCCTGCACCCTGTTCTTGTCATGGATGCTCATTTCGGGCGCAATTGCCATCATATCATGGATATTAGCAAGCAACTGCTCGCCCTCACAACACCGCGTGAATGAAGTATATGTATGCAACGCTCCAGCTCCACTTGTTCCTGTAAGGCCTTTTATACCTCCTGTTGTGGTCATTCAATCACCACCTCACCGTCATGTCGTGCACTCAGTGCCTGCAGTGTCCTTGGTGCCTTCAGGACCTCATATCCAGCCTGTTCTAGTACAACAACCTGTAGTCCAAGGAAGAGAACCTATAGGAGTGCGAACTCTGCTACAGCCTCCACCAATTCCACTTCACCAACCAATCCTGCCCCATCAACCAATTCTGCCTTCTCAACCTATTGTGACGCATAGTGCACAACCTTTGTTCTCGCAGTCGTCATCATCATCGACGCGCGAGCCCATAGGGGTGCGTACTGCTTCATCCTTTATATCCTCTTCATCTTCCTTACTGCACCCACCTATGAATCTCGCTCCTGTTGTACAATCTGTTTTCACACAAGCACATTCCTCCCCTTCTGTTTTTTCCTCATCATCGCGCGAACATATCGGGCGCTCTTTCACTGCGAGTTCCCCATTCACGTCCACAGTACTCCCACGCCCTCTTCCACTCTCTCTTCCACAGTCTCTTCCACACTCTCTTCCACTCTCTCTTCCACACTCTCTTCCACTTCCTCTCGCTTCCTCATCATCCTCATCCCGAGAATCCATAGGACGCTCCGCTTCTTCTCATAGCGCTAACTCAGCTATCGCTACAGCAGCTCGCCGTGTACGAGAAGATACTAATAGCGGTAATAGTGGTAATGGCGGCAGAGAAGTGATTGAGAAAAGGCGACACACTTGACGCATACGCATCAGGTGAAGGCTATGACTCTCACAAGCCATGGCATATTTTTTTTACAGGGAGAGCCACAGGAGAAAGCTTACAGAGAGAGCTTGTCAGAGGCGTGTGGGGTGCTTAGGCGCGTTGGTAATTACGTCCTTGATAGGAGGAGATTAGAGAGAAATCTGTATTGGCCTAAGATGCATTTTCAACGAGCGTACGCTCGTTGAAGTCCAGACATATAAAAATAGACTGACAAATAAATTTGCCAGTCTATTTTTATATGTCTGAACTTTTCCGCTTTCAGCGGAAAAATGCTCTGCAGCTATTCTCCTCACTCTCTTACCGCACCAGTCTTCACCCTCTTACCGCACCAGTCTTCACTCCACATGTTGCGCTAGTTATGACTCCAATAGAGTGAATCACTACGTGAGCAGGGAAAAAAAAATCGGATCAAAAAGCATTGATTATGCTACACACAAATGGGTTTCGCTGCTACCGCAGCTCTATTTTTATTTCATGCACTGTAACCCCAGCGCACGCGCTACGGCCGCGCTTCACGCGGGGCTAATGAATTCCACCACTGCCGCATACGCATCAGGCTAAGGTTGGAGTGGTATCAACTTAAAGAAACTTGTAACCAATCAGAACCGAGCCACGGTAGTGGCGAAATGCGGCTCTAGCCCCGCGTGCAGTGAAGGCTGCGCGCATCGCGCGCAGGCCGAGCGGAACGTGGGGTTTATGAGGCATCAATAAAAACGGAGCTGCGGTAGCAGCGACACAGAAATGTGTCTGCAACGACAATTATGTGCACTGACTAGGTCAAATACAATGGGTTTCGCTGCTGCCGCAGCTCTCTGTTTATTTCATGCTCCACAACCCCACGTTCCTTCGATCGCACGCAATGCGTGCGCTCTTCAGTCACGCGGGGCTAATGAATTCCACCGCTACCGCGGTGGGGTCCATATTGGTCACAACATGGTAAGGCTCTATACACTAGGCCATAGCACGGCACACACCCTGCAGTCATGCTATGAGTGTCGTTGCGACCGCAAAACCCCACGTTCCCAGTGGATGCATCTTTAATGATCCCTCAGCTTTCTCCCTAATCTCCCCAGTACCCAGACGTTCTCCCCCAACACCTCAAGCACCCCTAACGCCTCTGACAAGCTCTCTCTGTAAGCTTTCTCCTGTGGCTCTCCCTGTAAAAAAAACTCCCAAAACCTTCCTCACCAACACACCTAAGCACCCGTAACGCCTCAGTTTTATTTACAAAAAAAACATGATTTTATTTATAATGAAAATAAAACAATAGATATAATAATTTAGTCATGTGCAATTTTCCAAAAGGAAAATTTGTACATGACGTGAAAAAAAACATGAATATACAACCAATAGACCGTCAATTTATTGCAGAGCTTGCAGCTACTATGCAACAAAACGAAAACATAGTAACTAATGATCAAATTGCAAGCATTGCTCATAGAATGTATGGCCATGGCCCCTTCTCAGCCCGCATCATTGATGCTATGAGCAGGCGCCTTACTAATACATCAATTAGCACAAGCTGTGAAACCTTTATTGAAGGATGTGTTTCTGAGGTACGCAGCGCCTTTTCTTCATCACAAGTCACCACAACACAGCCAAGCCCCTCTACACCATCATCTTTCGAAACTTTTCTGACCACAACTCCATTTCCAACTACATCTTCATCTACCATAACAAGACCAAGAGTAACAAGACCAAGAGATGGGCAAGCAGAAACACAGCTTCCAAAACGACTACGCATAACGCCTTCATCCTCGTCCTCATCCACAACTACAACTACAACTACAAGTCAGACGTCACCTGTAACCCTTTCTTCCCCTCAACAAGCAATCTGTGCACAGCTCCAAGAAGTACTCACGCAACCTCTTACTTCTGCCAATACTCAGGCCATAGTATCCAAGCTGAGTCAAGCCTGTGCAAGCAATATCCCTCTTACTTCGCTTATTGCACTGTGGAGATCAAGACCAGAAATTTTAAGACAACCTTACAGTGAAATGGAAGACGTGCGTTTATTTCTCTCTTTATACGTACAAGCACTCCAAGGCGGGCAAATACCGAATAAAGCGGATAAATTACAGGAGGCCATCACCTGCCTCACACATGCGCTCAGCCTTGGCAATAATGATGCCCTCTATGTACTTCTGCGAAAGATTCATACAACCATGCAAGAAGTAGCAAGTATCCCAGAGCTTCCTCGAGCACCGCTTCTGTGTTTAGATTTTGCAAGTAGACTCATTGGAGGATCTCATGAAGCAGAAAATATGGAAACCCACCTTGCTCGCTTTTTATTTCTTCTAGATAGAAATAGAGACGAACTTCGAGTGTTTTTGAGAGATGTTTATAGAGACACATCTCATGACTTTTTTCAAAACCTCATCACTGGATTAGCTACACAAACACAAGCTGTGATGCAACATATTGAGCAAGATGAACATCCTCAAAGCATGAAAGCTGCAATAACAGGTGCACTACCCAATCCACGACTTCTCCCAGAAAATCATTATGCCAATAGAGTGGCCTTCTGCCTGATTCGTCCTGATGGCTCACTCAATAGATCGTTAATTGCCGATGCAGAGCGTTTTTTTATACGTCGAACACCTGTCAATAATCCAGCCACTGAGTTTGATGCCTATCTTGCTCAAATACTTCTTAAGTTTCGTGTTGATAATGCCGAGAACTCTCTCAACAACGCTTTTGCACAACTGCCCGCGCGTTTATCTGAAGATGGACAGAGCGCTATTCGTTTGCATCTCCACCTTACCCCCACTGCAAATATTACCCCAGAACAGATACAAAGGGTGCGCCTAGCGTCTCTACTTGCCAGGTGGAGGCAATTCGATACACATACGTGTTATATCATGGCACTCAGTAATTTTCAGCGCTCAGTATTGCACCGTGTTATTGAAGGGCAACGCCAGCTCCTCGAAGACGGTTGCGTGTATTATACCATTGAAGGAAGACGCTACCCATTCCAAGGCCTCAATGCCCCTTTCCAATATTCACTCAATTATTCAATAGGTGACAATGGGGCAGCTCTTATGCAAATCCCCTACATAGCGAATGCCATTCGTCTGCTTCAAGGAAGTGAAGAATCAGATATGGCTTTTCAAACGAGAATACACCATGTGATGACTGAGATACGAGATAATGCCACACTCTTACAGCTATTTAGTAGACTCTTGCCTGAGCCAAGAAATGCCGAGGGGCAAAGGCGCTTCGAAAGAGCCTGCAGAATAGTATCTGTGGGATTCGAGCCACCTCTTTCTCGTATGTTCGATAATGCTATGGCAAGTGCCATTTTTCCGCCATTTAATGCCACCGGCAGGCAACAAAATGCGCTGTATGAAATCTATCGAGATAGCCTTACCACTATGTTTCGAAGGCTCGTATTTATGGCGCGCTCAGGAGAGGCCTTTGCCAGCTTGCCTACAACACATCCTGAACGACAAGCACTGAGCCGCTATGATACAACGAGTCATCTTCCGGACGCAGATCCTCAACATTGGAGACCGCCTGGCTTTTCACAATTTCGCTTCTTTGCCACCCCTTCTCAAAACCCTGCAGATACCCGTCTTAATATGCAGCTCTACATGAATACCGCTACTGCATCGAATCCACGATATATACAAGTTACCGAAGAAAATTTTGGCGAGGCTCTACAACACCTCATGATGGCTGCTATGCAAGAACAGCACCTCCCCACTATGGCAGCATTTCTTAGAAGTTTTCCTCCTGCTACCCTAGCCTCTCTTTTTAGAGGTGTAAACGCCGATGATACGGCAGGCTTTGACAGCAGATTTCGCGTGGGAGCCGCCAGGCCTCAAGCGAGTGATAGACCATGGAACTTTACTCTTACAGCAGTAGGTGAGGCGTTTTGGAGCACTATTTCAGAAACGCCACCGAGCCCGCACATTCGAATTGCCATGGGAAATACACCAATGACTACAATACAGGGGATGCTACAAATTGTATCCAGGGCGGCGTCGCTTCGTCGCGAGATCTCCGAAGGGGCAGCCGAGCAAGGTATAGCACCTCAAACCGTTATAGAGACAGCCTTTCCCCTAAATATACCAGGTCATGTATGCCTTTTTACACCTCATACCATTCAGCCCTCAATACCATGCGATACGATAGAAAACTTTACTGCATGGACTCAGCAGCGTATGCAGGCTCTAGGCAACCTGCCCATTACAAATTGTCCTCTAACCTACGAAGCCATTCAGGGATGGGTAAGAGACTATACTACTGGCATATCTCAAGGACGAGTAAATACTTTACTGAATGAATTACAAAGTAGTGACGCTCAGCGCATGACGCTACAAGCATATATACAATTTGCAGTTCGTAGAGCCCATACATGCCGGCAAAGTGAAAATGCTCTGTTTTCCAGTGTCAAAGAAACCGAACAATTACAAAAACTAGATAATGCCTGTATACATAGCTTGAGTTTGGAGCAGCGCTCTCTTATGCAAGGAGCAGCCATTCGATATGCAGATACCAATTGGGAGGCGGTCTCAGAGATCAATACTTCTGTCCCTCGCGATTTCTGTTTTTGTCCAACGCTCAGGACCGGAAGGTGGGATAACTACATTATAGCGAGAGATTGGAGTGGTGTTGAATTACATCATATACATCGATTTGTACTATCTTCTACAATCCTGCCTCATACAGAACAACGACGTATGCTTATAAGAAACGACATCATCAAAGAAGTCAATGCCTTACAAAAGCGTTTTAACAACATATGGCAGCTCTTTACTGCCCCCTCACTTCAAGCAGCATCAAGCACCGCACTTCAAGAACTAGGAGGTTCATGGAGTGGCATACAAACACGTATACGAGAACGCATTACTTTACTCAGAAGTAGAAATGATGCCTCAGCAAAGCAACAACGTATAGCACTTACCTACCTGCTCAGTATGTTGGAAATAAAATACCAATACGAACAGAGAGTAGACCAAATACGCAACACGCAAAGGCCTGCTGTACATCGTAATGATTCACTCTTTGTCACCACTGTCGAAGCTGAAAGACGGGGGCAGTCTTGTCGCAGTGCTGCCTTTTTTACTATAGATCCTTCTCAGTTTTTACAAAATCTCTCCAATGAAGTGAATAGACCCATTCCCAGCATCCCCTCACCTTTTGCTGTACATGAGCGCGCACTGCATAACGCCCTTCTCCCGACTGACCCAATTGAGCGCGAGCTTTTCTTAAACCTCGAGCGTATGGATTGCAGTCATACGTTATTTGCTACAGTACTCAATTCATCCATTCTTCCGGTAGTAACAGCACCACGCAGCGGCCATACACTCTATGTTGATCTAAGACGCGTCGCACAAAATCCAACTATCTTAAATGCGCCACTCTCTCCAAGCACAATCCTAGAAAACCCTGACTTTCATGTTTTAACTACTCGGTTTCCCCAACTTCGTACTATGCCTGTACGAGATCTCGTCAATTTCGCACGCCTGTTACAATTACGAAGCGAGCTCCGAACAGCCATACGTTCGACTCGCCACGGCACAGCAGCATACGAGCCTCTCTCGACAGCGCTCGCCTCCTTCCGACAAGCGCACTCACAATATTATCCTGAAAACAGCCCAGAATATCAGCTCTTAAGCTCAGATCTATTACGAGTAGATGATCTTTGGAACACTATGAGAGTGTAAAAGAATACTCCAATATTCACCACCTCCATTTACGGAGATGATGAATATTTACGAAATCCCTTGCGTTATCGGCATTTTATCGGCATAATACAGGTAAGGTCTTGTGCCGATAAAATGCCGATATTATGCTGATAAAATTTGCTCCAACATATTCGATTACGCCCTCAATCATGAATAATCTTTTGCGCATTGAAGTAGCAAAAGAAAGGGCCCTCATGTTGCCTGTAACGCCACATATTCTCAGCTCTTTGAGGGAAACCGCACGCTTATTTACCACGCACTATTCAACCATGATTGAAGGTAACAGGCTCAATCCGGATCAAGTTGCAGAGGTGCTCAAACATGAGGGTCATTTTCCTGGGCGCGAACGCGATGAACATGAAGTAAAAGGCTACTACGCTGCTTTAACACAAGTTGAAAAGTGGGCAGCATCTCATGTCCCTATTACAGAAAAAATCATCCAAACTCTACATGCTCTGGTCATGTCGAATGGCAAAATACATACAAAACCGACAAAATATCGAGATGGGCAAAATGCTATTCGAGACAGCAGGACACGAGCAATTGTGTATATGCCACCAGTTGCAAAAGATGTGCAAGGCCTTATGAGCGGCATGATAGCATGGATCAAGACGAATATGGCCCTACCATGCCCACTTGTTGCATCCATAGTGCATTATCAATTTGCGACCATTCATCCCTATTATGATGGCAATGGAAGGACGGCAAGACTACTCACAACGCTCATCCTGCATCTTGGTGGCTATGACCTCAAAGGCTTATATTCCTTAGAAGAATATTATGCACGCAATCTTGGCGCATACTATGAAGCCATTAGCATTGGTCCATCGCATAATTATTACATGGGCCGAGCGGAAGCTGATATTACGAAATGGATAGAATATTTTATTGAAGGCATGGCTGTCTCATTTGAAAATGTGTTGAGGCACTTGTCTACAGCACAAAATCAGCAAGCTGTGGATCAATCTGCTATTATTCGCACGCTCGACCCACGAAAGCGAAAAGCATTAGAATTATTTCAGGAATTTGAAATCATTACCAGTCGTCAGATCGGTGAATTATTTGGCTTTAAACCACGCAGCTCTGCAGCACTCTGCCTGCGCTGGGTTAAAGAGGGATTTTTAGAAGTTGTGGATGCATCAAATAAGGGACGCAAGTACAAATTATCAGCGCACTACAAAAAGCTGCTGAGGTAAGGCGATGCATCAAGCTAAGTCCATGACTCTCACGGGCTTGGACACATTTTTATCGGAATTTATTGGAGGAGAGCTTGAGAGGTGACGCAGGATCTTAGGGTTTTGGCAGTTACAAGTTGTGAGGACTTTTTTTCACAGGGAGAGCCACAGGAGAGGGCTTACAGAGAGAGCTTGTCAGAGGCGTTAGGGGTACTAGATGCATTGATGATTAAGGTCTGGGCAGTGGGGAGATTAGAGAGAAAGCTGAGGGATCATTATGGGCTTATAAGAAGCACCAAAGATGCTTTTTCAACGAGCGTACGCTCGTTGAAGTCCAGACATATAAAAATAGACTGACAAATAAATTTGTCAGTCTATTTTTATATGTCTGGACTTTTCCGCTTCCAGCGGAAAAATGCATCGAACAACCTGGATCTTTCTCTGCATCTCTGTGATCTCTCTCTTAAAAAAGCAGCCAAGGCTTGTAATTGCCCATACCTTACGATCCTGCGTCATCTCTATGTGCTCCTCTAAACTCTCTATTCTCTTTGTCACCAAGCCGTGCACTATCCATCCTGAAATCAGCTTCAGGGCACTTTTTTGACTTTTTGTCTCCAACGGAATTTTGCAAGCACCTCTTCTCTCTAATCTCTCTGCCCAGACCTTCCTCACCAACACCTCAAGCTCCCCACACGCCTCTGACAAGCTCTCTCTGTAAGCTCTCTCCTGTAGCTCTCCCTGTGAAAAAAATCCCCCAGACCTTCCTCACCAACACCTCAAGCACCCCACACGCCTCTGACAAGCTCTCTCTGTAATCTCTCTAATGTGCCAAACCCTGTGAGAGCCATGGCCTTAGCCTGATGCATATCACGGACACGGAGATTTTGTCCTTGCTTTTTAACCCAATTTACGGTTTCATGGTTTGGTATGAAGAATATCCCCCAAGATCTGCCCTCATTTCTTTCAATCCTTGAAAAAGAAGGCGAACTTGCCCACATTACCACCGAAGTGGATCCCCACCTCGAGCTTGCCGAAGTACACAGACAGGTTGTAGCCAAGCAAGGAAAATGCCTTCTCTTTCATACGGTTAAGGGAAGTCGTTTTCCCGTGGTTACCAACCTTTTTGGTACCCAAAAACGCGTAGAGCTTGCCTTTCCAGGTAATCCAGAGCTTGTTATTAAAAAACTCATCGAACTCGTCACTGAGCGCTTTCCCCCATCACTTACCACTCTCTGGCAAGAGCGCCATCACCTAAAAAGGCTCATCAAAATAGGCCGTCGCCATACTCGCAACGCACCCGTCCTTGCATGCACCATCGACCCTCCTAACCTTGAAGAGATACCCCTCCTTACCTGCTGGCCCGACGATGGCGGCCGCTTTATGACCCTACCACTCGTCTATACCGAACCACCGCCACCACTTACGTCACCTCCCAATCTTGGTATGTATCGTATCCAGCGCTTCGATGCACATCATACAGGCCTGCATTTTCAGATTGGCAAAGGTGGAGGCTTTCACTACCAACAAGCTGAGCAGCTCAACACTCCCCTTCCCGTCACTATCTTCTTGGGAGGCCCACCAGCACTGCTCTTAAGTGCTATCGCACCGCTGCCAGAAAATGTTCCAGAACTACTCCTCGCATCGCTGCTTCTTGGCAATAAAATTCCCTACGCACACTCCCCAGGGCATCCACACCCCATCATCGCAAGCTGTGAGTTTGCCATCTGTGGCCATGCAAAACCCCACATACGCGCCATGGAGGGACCATTTGGCGATCACTATGGCTATTACGGCCTTGCACACGAGTATCCAGTATTCAATTGTGATAAAATCTATCATAAAAAAGATGCGATATATCCTGCAACCGTTGTTGGTAAGCCGGTGCAAGAAGATCTCTTTATTGGCAACTTCTTACAAGAGCTGTTTTCCCCTCTTATCAAAGTCATCATGCCAGAAGTAAAGGCGCTCTGGAGCTATGGTGAGGCTGGATTTCATCCATTGACATCGGCTATTGTATCCGAGCGCTATGAAAAAGAAGCGCTCTCTACGGCATTTCGTATTCTTGGGGAAGGTCAGCTTCGGCTTACTAAGTTTCTCATATTGACTGACGTCCCAGTAGATCTTCGCAGTATTCGTGCTGTGTTAGAAGCAGTCCTTAGCCGTTTTCGTCCTGAAAGGGATTTGTATATCATCACAAATACTGCAAACGATACACTCGACTATACAGGGCCAAGCCTGAATCTCGGCTCCAAAGCCATCCTCTTAGGCCTTGGCAAAGAAGAGCGACGCAAGCTTCCAACTGTCTGGCACGATATACTCCCACGACCGCTTGTCAAGGCTCTAGCGTTTTGTAGTGGCTGCCTTCTCCTTCAAGGACCGAAGTATTCTACCTTCGAAGATCCCTCCTCGCTCCTCCAGCATGCTGGCTTTGCCAACTGGCCACTTCTTATTCTCGTTGATGATGCCGAAACGGTGGGAAGCTCTGAGCTTGAATTTTTATGGACGGTCTTTACTCGATTTGAGCCTGCACGCGATATGTATATGAAAGAGACAACGCTTTGTCACCATCATCTGAGCTATAAAACGCCCATTTTGATTGATGCACGAATGAAGCCTAGCTATCCCAAAGAGGTAATGGCCGACGCAGATACTATAGCCACCGTGAAACAAAAATGGGGTTTCCTATGCGGCGCTTAAAACAAAAGCTCAGATACCCCCTTACAGCCCTTTTTCTTGCTGTCTATCTTTTATACAGCTATGTACTGACCTCTGAGGAAGTGCATCTTCCAGAGCCTCAAGTGCCTCTTGTGTTCTATGCCAATCAGCTCCATGATAACCTTGAAGAAACACTTGAGAGTGCCATTGATCAGGCAACTGAGTCCATTGTCATCATGATCTATTCGTTTTCAGATACCCGCCTCATGCAAGCCCTGTCGAAAAAGGCTGTAGAGGGCGTCTCAGTACGTATCATCCACGATCCAGTGGCCACGCAAAATATCGCGTTTAAGCTTGGTCCAAAAGTAACCCTCTTCCCCTATCGCCATAAAGGCCTTATGCATCATAAAATCATCGTCATTGATCATAAGACGGTTTGGTTTGGCTCTGCAAATTTTACTCGTGACGCTTTTTTTGTCTCTCCCAACATTGTGGTAGGGTGCCTACAGCCAGAGCTTGCGCGACATATTGAAGCAAAAGCCATGGCAATATTGCACCGCACCCGCTACGCAGCCAAGCCAGTGATAGGTGAAAACTATGCATGGTACATGATGCCAGATACGGCCCCTCAAGCATTAGAGCGCCTTATTTCCACTATCGAAACAGCACAAAAATCCATTCGTGTAGCAATGTATACGTTCACTTCTAAGCCACTCATTCAAGCCCTTATTGCAGCCAAAAAGCGTGGTGTGGAGGTCGAAGTAGTGCTTGATCCTGAATCGGCCAAAACAACAAGCAATGCGGCCTTTATACACTTAAAACAAGCATCTATAAAAACATATCTCAGCACTGCCCCTGGCCTCTTTCACTACAAATGCGCTTTGATCGATGAGCGCATTTTCGTTGTAGGCTCGGCTAACTGGACAAAGGCTGCCTTCGGCGCAAATGATGATAATATTTCTTTTATTAGCAATCTCACAAAAGAACAGAGTGACAAAATTCATGAACTATGGGAGACTATCATGCAGCACACAAAGCAAACAATTACGGATCATCAGTCATGAAAGTAGTAATCATAGGACACGGAAAAATGGGGCAGCTCATTGAGAGCATAGCCCCACAGCATGCAGTCACCCTCGTAGGCATAGTCGACAGGGGTTTTCCTGCAGAAGAAGTCAAAAAAACGCAGCCGCCACGGCGTTTTCTTGAGCTTACAGAAGAGGCACTCCAAGGTGTCGATGTCGTCATCGACTTTTCAAGCCCAGAAGGAATCCTTAGCCGCATTGAAACAGCTGCCAAACAAAAAGTACCTCTAGTCATAGGGACCACCGGATGGGAGACTGATATTCAGTCTGCAAAAAGATTGATTTCAAAACATAAGAGTGCCCTCATTGCATCGCCGAACTTTTCTATTGGTGTACAGCTCTTTTTAAAGCTGATCAAGGACGCAGCAAAGCTCTTTGCCCCATTCGTAGACTATGATGTCTCTATCTTTGAACAACACCATAGCCAAAAGAAAGATCATCCATCAGGAACGGCAAAAGAGATGGCAGCAGTGATTATGGGTGAGATGGACCGCAAAAAGAAAGTGGTCTCGGAGCTTCCTCAGGGAGCTGTTAAGGCAACAGATCTGACTATTGCAAGCACACGTGCAGGCTTTCACCCAGGACAGCATGAAGTGTTCTTTGATGGCCACGATGATCGCATTACCATAACACACACGGCACGAAACCGGAATAATGCTGCTAAAGGGGCGCTTCACGCTGCCAAATGGCTTTTAGGAAAAAAGGGTTGGTTTGATATGCATGACCTCATAAAGGAGCTTAACCGATGATTCAAGGACTCTATACAGCACTCATAACACCCTTTACTGAGAATGGCGCTCTTGATGAGGGGGGCCTTAGGCTCTTACTGCAGCGCCAGATAGACGCACAAGTCGATGGTATTACCCTACTTGGAAGCACGGGAGAATCATCCACCATTTCAGGCGATGAGAAGAAGCAGATTATACGTATTTCAATCGAAGAAGTGCAAGGACGGGTGCCTGTCATGGTAGGCTGCGGCACAAATGCCACCACAACGACCATAGAACAAGCTACGTGGGCTGAACAGCAGGGAGCCTCCTCACTCCTCGTCATCCTTCCCTATTATAACCGACCAACACAAGAAGGTATCTATCGCCATTTTGAAGCACTGAGCCAGGCTGTTTCTATTCCCATTTGCATCTACAACATGCCCGCACGAACCGGTGTACACCTCGAAGTAAAGACGCTCAAAGCAATTGCAGAGCTGCCCAATATTGCAGCCGTAAAAGAAGCCTCGGGCTCTATTACACACATCTCGGATGTCATTGAAGCAATGCGAGCAAAAAACGTGACTGTCCTGTCAGGTGACGATGCTCTTACCTTGCCTGTCATGGCCATAGGAGGGCACGGGATTATATCGGTCCTGAGTAACCTTATCCCCCAGACAATACGAAAACTGGTAATGAGCATTCAAGAAGGCAATTACTCAGAAGCAGTAGAGCTGCACTATACGCTCATGCCCCTTATTCGTGCAGCATTTATTGAAACCAATCCAGCTCCCATAAAGCGCATGCTGGAATGTGTGGGGCTACCTGCAGGCAAGTGCCGGCTGCCCCTGGCTGAGCTTACAGAAGAACATGATCGAAGGTTACAAGAGGTGTTACAAGAGGTGTTACAAGAGAAGGTGTGGGAAGTTTTGTTTAACAGGGAGAGCGGCAGGCGAGATTACGAGTTAGCTGTAAGAGACGGCTAGGGCTGAGGTGCTTAAGGTATTGGTGGGTAAGGCTTGGGCTGCTTTTTTACAGGGAGAGCTGCAGGAGAAGAGCTTACAGAGGGAGCTTGTCAGAGGTGTCTGGGGTACCAAATGCATTGGTAATTAAGGTCTGGACAAAGAGATTAGAGAGAAAGCGAAGGGATCATTATGGGCTTATAAGAAGCGCCAAAGATGCATTTTCAGCGAGCATACGCTCGCTGAAGTCCAAGCATATAGAAATCGCATGGCAAATAAATTTGCCAATCGATTTCTATATGCTTGGACTTTTCCACTTTCAGTGGAAAAATGCATCGAACATCCCAAACCGTCGCTGGTCTCTGCAGCTATCTCTGTAAAAAAAAGCAGCCCAAGGCATAACCACCAACACCCCAAGCACCCCTAACGCCTCTGACAAGCTCTCTCTGCAGCTATCCTCCTGTGGCTCTCCCTGTAAAAAAAAAGCTGCCAAAGCCTGTGAGAGCCATGGCCTTATGAGGACACGGTCTTGGGCTCTGACAATTTTTTACGATGTGATATATGCGAAGAAATTCTTATTTTTCCCAAGTTGCAAAAAACTATCTCTTTAGCGAGGTAGCAAAACGCAAAGAGGCGTTTTTTCATGAAAACCCTCATAGCACCCTTATCTCACTAAGTATCGGTGACACAACAGAGCCACTCACACCTACAATCTGTGAAGGGTTAACAAAGGCGGCAGCCCTGCTAGGCACACGTGAGGGCTATACTGGTTATGGAGCAGAAAAAGGCAATGTGCAGCTTCGAACTCGTATTAGCCAAGAGATCTATCAAGGCAAGATTTGCCCTGATGCCATTTTTATCTCCGATGGGGCCAAATGTGATATTGGCAGACTCACCCTCCTGTTTGGGCCCAATGTACGCATTGCCGTTGAAGATCCCTCCTATCCCGCCTATATAGATACAGCCATCATACACCGCGGTTATGAAAATACCATACTACCACTCCCATGTACTCCTGAAAATGATTTTTTCCCAGACCTTACTACAGCTGCAAGCGCCGATATTCTCTATATTTGTTCTCCAAATAATCCAACTGGAAAAACCTATTCCGCTAAAGAGCTCGAACATCTTGTCGCCTATGCCAAAGCCCATAAGCAGTTTATTATCTTTGATAGCGCCTATGCTTTTTATGTGCAAGATGGCCGCCCACGCTCTATATATGAAATTCCCGGCAGTAAAGAAGTGGCTATAGAAATTGGTTCCTTTTCAAAAATGGCAGGCTTTACAGGGATACGCCTGGGCTGGATGGTAGTGCCCTCGGAGCTTTGCTACGAAGATGGACACACTGTACAAAGTGACTGGGTACGTCTTATTACCACTTTTTATAATGGCGCCTCCTCACTTGCACAACAAGGGGGTATTGCAGCCCTGAGCCCCACTGGTCTCGAAGAAATTACAGCACAAATTCGTTTCTATAAAGAAAACGCCTCTCTCTTACGGCAAGCTTGCCTTGAAAGAGGCTGGCAGACCTATGGCGGCATCCACAGCCCGTATCTATGGATAAAAACCACGCACAACACTTCGTGGGAGGCATTTGATGATCTTCTACGCAATGCTCATATACTCACAACACCGGGTATTGGCTTTGGCAAGTCTGGAGAGGGCTTTCTTCGCCTTTCAAGTTTTGCAAGTCGTGAAGTTATTCATGAGGCAGTACAAAGAATTAAAGTAACGTCATGTGCGACTTTTCCTTCCGGAAAAGTGCACATGACGAAAAATAGAGCACGCGTAATGTAAACAGAACGTTGAGAATCTAATGGAACTAACAGCTCCACCACGCTAGTGGCATACGCATCAGGCTAAGGACGTTAGCATGGCAAACGCGTAACATATTATGCTTCTAGTTGATATGGACCCCACCGCGGCAGCGGTGGAATTCATTAGCCCCGCGTGGAGCGCGGCCGTAGCGCACTGCGCTACGGCCGGCGGAACGTGGGGTTAGGCAGCGGTTAAAAAAAATAGAGCTGCGGTAGCAGCGAAACCCATTTGTGTGTGGCATAATCAATGCACATATGAGCCTTAGCCTGATGCGTATGCGGTAGTGGTGGCTGGTGTTAGCCCCGAGGGAGCGCGGCAGTGCGCTATGTGCACAGCCTGCGTGGAACGTGGGGGAACGTGAAACGTGGCGTAAATTAAATTAAGGAGTATATTATGACAACAAGTATAGTAAGCAGCTCTTCAAGCAGCAGCTCAAGCAGTCTTACAATATCAGAAAATGGTGTACCAAGACAAAATTCTGTACCCAACGCAAGGCAAGCAGCAAGGATTAGAGAAAGCTATAATCGCACCTTATCCTTACCGATACTATCTACAACGAGTAATGCAAACAATGCTGAGGAAAGACGTTACATGCCCCTCTATCCCTGCTCTACGGTATGGATAGTATGGCGCGCTCTTCTTGCGAAGATTAACCGCCTACTCTACTGGGCACATATTATATCTGCCGAAACGTGCCTACAACGTGAAATCGACCTGCATAAAGATAATCTACGTGATTTTTTACCCGTAGCACTCGAAAATACACTCCTTAATAAGGCCATTCACACGGTAGGAGAACAGCTGTTTTGTGAAATATATATACTTGCGGAACTCTTGCTTAGACAACATGAACCACGCATTGTATTGACGTCTGTACTAGCTAACCCCGCACTTAAAGAGGCTCTGAAGAATATGCGATTGCCTCGATGTGCTGCAGATGCTGACTTTACAAAACTCCTGCAAGTAATGACCGCACGAGAATGTATGGATCTTTTTCTGATTGTGGATATCCACGAATACATGTACACCAATTTTTGTAGAGAATCATACATTTCTATTGAGCAATTTCATGTGATTGATCATAGCAATTTGTTGATAGAATTTCTTGATATGAAAACATGCACTCAAATACCAAGCACTGAACCTCAAGAAATGCCTGACCAGGATATGGTCATGTTCTGTAGACAATTTGCAGCCACGATGAAAGCAATAAACAACAGTGATACAGAGGAAAGTATTAGGGAACGAATAGCATACTTCGAACGAGCTTGCGGCAATTTCTTGGAGCATGCATTTAAGCTGCATCAAGAAACCAGTATATCCTCCCTGCAACAACCTCCCTTAGAAGAACGATATAATAACTCAAATATCCATGGACGCATTGAGATCCTGACGCAGATTTTTACTACAGCCTCAAGAGAGATCCGTGATTACATCCACAGCCAACTCAACGCAATCAATTTGTGAGTGACACAACCTATTCTTCTTTACAAGTGCTACAACAGGCGATAGTATCATGCAGGCTATGCCCGAGGCTTGTAGCATGGCGCGAATCGGTACCAGCAAAACCTGCCAATAAAGATGCGCCGCATTGGAGACGGCCAGTGCCTGGCTTTGGAGATCCAAGCGCCCATCTTTTTATTACAGGGCTTGCCCCATCAGCACAAGGAGGCAATCGTACAGGGAGAATTTTTACGGGGGATAAATCGGCTGATTTCCTCTTTTCAGTGCTCTATAAGGCAGGTTTTGCCAACCAGCCACGTTCGGTTGCAAAAGATGATGGACTCTGTCTCAAGGGCTGTTATCTTACAGCATGCGTCAAATGCGTACCTCCACAAAACAAACCCACGCATCAAGAATGTGTAAGCTGTTCTCAGTACTGGAAGGCCGAGCTGTCACTTTTGCCGCATGTGTCTTCCATTCTTGTACTAGGAAAATTTGCCTTCGATGCTGTGATATCGTATGCGAAAGAAAAAAAGGCGTATATCGGAGGCCGGCCTAGCTTTTCTCATGGAGCTATATATAAAATGATTGGATTTCCAACAATCTATGCGAGCTATCATCCGAGTCCTCAGAACACCAATACTGGGCGTTTAACAGAAAAGATGCTTCTCGATATACTCATGCTCACATGACGTTATGTGCATGCTCTTTCTCCCACGTGATATGCTCTAGGAGTGCCTCAGCTGCTTTGCAGAGCTCTTGTGCCCAGGCAGCACGTGCATGCTTTTTCGCATAGGCGATAGCTTGTGTGACAAAAGCTATGGCTTGGGGAAGATCTTGCATATCCAAACAGCACTCCACAGCAAAACGATAGGGGTCAGGACTTTTTGGGTCAATAGTCATAGCCATCATGAAATCTGATAGCGCCACATCATTGACTCCATGCGCCTGATGAGCAAGACCTGCGCCAATCCAAAAATCAGGAATAAATGGATTTAAGGAATGCAAGAGCTCAAATGCCCTTGCAGCCTCGTCATAGCGGTGTTGGTTGAGAAAGCCAACCGCCTGCGAAAACATTTTTCCCATGCTGTCACTCGAGATACCAAGAATATCCTGAAACAAATTCCTTTTTTCTAGGATAATATCAATATCTCCTGTATTATCAAATCCCTTCCACACTACCTTGGCAGTGGGAAGTCTGCGAGCAACTGTTGCTCTATGCCTTTTTTTAGAATGGGGTCTTTGTTTTTGCATACTGCCCTACATACCTGATTTTGTTGTTTTTTTGTAGTCATTTTTGGCATGATATTCGGCAAGGAGTTATAGTATGCCAACACAAGGATCATTTCAACTGGATTGCATCCACTGCAAAAAACCAGTCATCTTTTCCATCCAAGACCTGGGATACCAGGATAAATTAGTCGAATGTACAGGCTGTGGTAAAAAATATGGCTTTGGACAGGAGACACTCCATCGACAGCTCAAAAAATTCGCCGCACTCTGCCGGCAAATTCAAGAGTCTGAAGAAATTCTTGGCTCTGCCTCTGTCGCTGTCACCGTCGGACAAAATGAAGTAAAAATACCTTTCAAAATTTTACTTTCTCGGTTAAAATCAACATTAGACCTCAGCATTGGAAATGAACGCCTCTCTATTACGTTTAGAGTGGAACCATGCACAAACTAAAGGATAATCAAGGATAATCTATGCCTAACCAACTTGAACAACTCAAAACCATGACTACTGTGGTAGCAGATACAGGAGATATTGAAAGCATTCAAGCATTTCGACCAACCGATGCCACCACTAACCCAAGCCTTATTTTAGCAGCGGCGCAAAAGCCTGAATATCACTATCTCATTGAAAAGGCTATAACCGATACCAAAGATGCAGTGGTGCCATCGACTGAGCGACGCCGAGACCTGCTTTTAGACCAAGTATTTATAAATTTCGGGCTTGAAATCCTAAAAATTGTCCCTGGACGCGTCTCCACTGAAGTGGATGCACACCTATCATTTGATTGTGAGAAAAGCATAGATCGCGCCCATTCTCTCATCCAGCTCTATGAAAAAGCAGGGATTACTCGTGACCGTGTGCTGATTAAATTGGCATCGACGTGGGAAGGCATTCGCGCAGCTCAGGTGCTGGAAATGGAGGGCATTCATTGCAACATGACGCTTATGTTTTCCCTGCCTCAAGCAATTGGGTGCGCCGAAGCCAAGGCCACGCTGATCTCTCCTTTTGTGGGCCGTATTTTGGATTGGTACAAGAAAAATGAAGGCATTGCTGCCTATCCACCAGCTGAAGATCCAGGGGTTCTCTCAGTACGCACCATATACAATTATTACAAAAAATTTGATTACAAAACCCAAGTAATGGGGGCAAGCTTTCGCAATAAAGAAGAAATTATAGAACTTGCTGGTTGTGATCTTTTGACCATTGCGCCAAAGCTGCTCAGCGAGCTTCAGGCCGATGAATCCCCTCTTACACGCAAGCTCTCAATGGAGCAAGCCAAAAAAGAGTCTATTGAAAAAATCCATCTTAACGAATGCAGCTTTCGTTTTCTCTTCAATGAAAATGCCATGGCTGTGGATAAACTTGCCGAAGGCATTCGCAATTTTGCTAAAGATTTTACGAAGCTCGAGCAGTACATCGAGAAGGAATTTAACGTATAACTATCCACCACCCCCCTGCGCAAGAAGTTTAGAGGAGCACATAGAGATGACGCAGGATCTTAGGGTTGTGGCAGTTACAAGTTGTGGGGAATTTTTTTCACAGGGAGAGCTACAGGAGAGAGATTACAGAGAGAGCTTGTCAGAGGCGTGTGGGGTGCTAAAGGCATTGGTAATAAAGGTCTGGGCAGAGAGATTATAGAGAAAGCTAGGGGATTATTGTGGGCTTATAAGAAGCACTAAAAATGCATCGAACATCCCAAACCGTCGCGGGTCTCTCAGCTCTCCCTATAAAAAAAGCAACCCAGGCCATAAACACCAACACCCCAAGCCCCCCTAACGCCTCTGGCAAGCTCTCTCTGCAGCTATTCTCCTGTGGCTCTCCCTGTAAAAAAAAGCAACCATGGCTTGTATTAGCTATTACGTTTGTTATGCTATATCCCTTGCCTTCCCTACGGGGGTGGTGAATTTAACGTGGCCCTTTAGATCTTTTTGGCGGAGAATGCCCTGATCCTAGTGAGCTTCCTCTTTTCCTATTCCCTAGATTGCTACTACTTGGAATATATATATCTCGTACTCCTTTCATCTCAAAGGTCACCACCTCATCATTACCATTAAATCCAGGCGTCCCATTTGAACCATATCTTTCTAGGAGACGGGGAGACCTCGTCGAAGAAGGACATACTGGATCTGCAGGAGGTATCGCTGGCAAGTAGTATGGAGACTGACTAGGAGTGGGTGAACGGCTTATAACGTGGAAGCTTTTCTGTGCTGTTCTACTGACAGGCCCTTGTCTTGTCACAAACCTGCCATGTACTATGCTGAATTCGAGTTCGTCACTCTCCAAATCTGATGCAGGAGATGATGATGCTACAAAATAATTCGATGATCTTGTATTGATCGCTTGTGGTGCAATAAGCACAGTAGGATTGCAAATTGCATCTGCAACAGTATTGGTTGCACTTTGACAAGAAGTACTTTGATAAGAAGTACTTTGACAAGAAGTGCTGACAGCGGTACTTGCGCTCATAGTAAGGGCCGTAGTAAGGGCCGTGGTTGCAACCTGTTGCCCTTGAGTGCTAATCGGTTGTAGCCCATAGAGCTGTGACAGCATGGAAAGAGGCATTCCCAAAACAGGATCCGCAACTGGGGTGCTCTCTTCTGAATTAGGTGATGGCGGGGTTGGTATAACAGTACACACTGTAGAAGAGGCCGATACATCCGTTGATGGTGTATCTGGAGTACGAGCAAATATATCCAATGGCTCACTTCTTCCCCCATTCTTACAGGCTGCTACTGATATTGGAGGTATATTTGAAAATAAATGTATACTATTTGAACTTGTTAAATTTGATAATACTGACATTGTAATAACTCCTCATTAAATTGTAATAAATCTATAATACAACAAAATGGAGATTTCTTACAAGCGGAAAGTGTTGAATTTTATCCCAATCGAGGAAGAATTAATTAATAAAAAAATGTGTTAACATTTTTTACCTGTTCAGCATCCACTCTACACTTGCATGAATAATGTCTTGCTGCTCATCTGCGTGTGAAAACTCATGATCCGAGTGAGGTACACGAAATATTCGGGTGAGTGCTGTGGCCTTTGCCCGAGCATGCTCATACTGCTCAACATGATACTTGCCTACAGACTGATCTTGTTCGGCTTGCACATATAAAAGAGGTACTTCCTCTAATGCCTCTAGAACCGTCTGTGTGCACACATGCATGAACTGAGTAATAAAATTTTTATTTACCTTTGTGCCTAAATGTTCAAAAAGAGGCTGAGGGGCACTTTGAGAGGCTGCCTGCCGCTCTATCCATGGCTTGGCATCAAAGACCGCTGCCCAGAGAATGAGGCTTTGCACACAGCCAAAACGTGCTGCTATCAACACTGCAATCAAGCCACCAAGCGATCTTCCAAGAATTGATATCCTTGAGTCATCTATTGCAGGATGACTCTGGAGATACTCAAAGGCAAAAGAGGCGTCCTCACACAGGCTCTCAATAGTGGTGTCTTGAAAAGCCCCTTCACTATCGCCAGCACCGCGAAAATCAAAACGAAATGACGCGATACCTACCGTTGACAGAGCCTCTGCAAGCCGCACAAAGAGGCGGTATTTACCACTTTTATTGCCTCCAAATCCATGACACAATAAAACCGCAGGCACAGGGAAAGTTGTGTCCACGGGCAGGTGCAAAATGCCAAAAATTTTCTGCCCATTAAAGGTAAGAGTGACTTGCTCACGCCTTTCCATTATCGCACCAGGTCACAGGCTTCAGGTGGCATCCAGTGGGCATCTTTGCCTTTCCACTTCACATTACATCCTATAGGATTGGTAAGGGGTGTGGTGATAGACTTTGCTTGCACAACTTCCTCTAAGGCCTGATCGAGATTATTAATGGTCATTTTTGACACATCCCGTGGAGAGTCAACCCCCCTGCCACAATACACCAGAGCGCGGTTTTTATCAAAAACATAGAAATGCGGTGTGCGCAGCGCTCCATAGCGTTTTGCAACATCTTGTGTTTCATCGTAGAGATAGACCCAAGGGAAATGCTGCGTCTTCATACGCTCCACCATATGATCAAAAGCATCCTCAGGATATGTCTCCTTACTATTGGAATTAATACCAACGAACTGCACCCCTTTGTCGCTATATTTGAGAGCTGTTTTTCGCGTTACTTCATCAGAGCCAATCACATAAGGACAATGGTTACATGTAAAGAAAATAACGAGGGTTGGATGCGCATGAAAGCTTGCCAGGGTGTATACCTTGCCATCAGTGCCGGCAAGGCAAAAATCGGGAGCTTTAGCTCCAAGGGGTAGGGTAAACGGCATATTATTCCTCCTCCTTCGATTCTGAATACAGACAAAACTGATTGCCATCAGGATCTTTAAAAATAGCTGTCACCCCACCCCAGCTTTGTTTCGTGGGTTTTTCGAGAAACTCAACGCCCTTAGCTGTGAGGTCTGTATAGGTTGTATATGCATCACGGCAACCAAAACAGATGTTAGAACGTGTCCCAATTCTATCTTCCTGCCCATGATACGTGTACAGGGCTATTTGTATTGGACAGCCTGGGATAATAAGTTCTACCCATCTCTCTCCATCACAAGGCACATCTACTTGCAGCTCAAAGCCCAGTTTTTTAGTGTAAAAAGCAATGGCTTTATCCTTATCCCGCACAGGGATGGATACTAAACTCACATTAATAATCATAGTTGCTCCTAGAGCCTCTTGCAAAATTCGCTTTGGAGGCAAAATTCGATGATTTTGGCGATGGGGAAAAACTTTTGCAAATCGACATACTCTCTCGAGTAGGCGATTTGCAAAAGTTTTACAACAGCGACAAAAGCGCGGATTTTGCCCCAAATCGGAATTTTGCAAGAGGCTCCTAGTTGAATCTTAGTTGAATCCTACAAACAAGGTAGCTGAGAGAAGGTTAAATAGCAAGAAGCAAAATCGGAATACTTGATGAATCCGTTGGCCGAGCGGACGCTAACCAAGCCGCTCGGCCCGGAATCGGAATAATTGTTTGTTCCCTCGTTCTTCATGCCGCTCCGCGGCACGAAGAACGAGGGCATTGAAATGAGTGTCGCTGCTACCGCAGCTCTGTGTTTATTTCATGCTCCACAACCCCACGTTCCTTCGATCGCACGCAATGCGTGCGCTCTTCAGTCACGCGGGGCTAATGAATTCCACCGCTACCGCGGTGGGGTCCATATCAACTAGAGGCGTAATATGTTATGCGTTTGTCTTAAGTTGACACCCTTGGACCTTAGCCTGATGCGTATGCGCATTGGGTGAACAATCATATCATTGAAACAGGCATGAATTTTGGCAATATTATGGCCAACACAAACGCAAAAAACTATTTTTTACTTTTCGTGCAAAGAATAGTTCCAAACTGTAACATTTTTTTACACGAATCGTGGGCAAAGCGGCATGACAGGTCAGGGGAACAATCAATTATTCCGATTACTCTCCCACCTACCTTCTAGTTACTTCGAATTGTACTGTATCTACCTCGAGCTCCGCTCTGGCAAGATTCTCAGGGCTGGCGATGACACAAACACGAGCTTGTCTTTCAGGGCTATGTCTCTCCTGCTCGCTTAGAATAGCCTGAAATACTCTTTGTGCCTCAATCTCTTCAGGGGTGCTTGCAGGCTCGAGTACCCATTGAATAGTCATATAACCAAGGCCTCCTAGAAGCACGTGCAAAAAGAGCTCATTCAAATAGCCCTGAGAGCGCGTGGCATGAAGCACAAGCGGGGTCTCTGTATCGCGTTTGTTTGTACGGATGTTGTTAACTATCTCGCACAGCTTCCATGTTGCAATACTTGCCACAGGCTCAGGCTCCTGCGTCCAGCTTTGCCTTGGACCTAATCTGAAAATGGGGCCGACATCCGCTGGTCGAAAGATTTGTGGGATCCCTAGCACACAGGTTGGTAAGTTCCCATCGTATTCAAAAAAGGGAGCAATCCCTCGCGCAAAAGATCTAAATGCGGGAGAGGTCAGTCGTATCATACTTGTACTTGGATTCACGGGATCATGCTCTGCTAAGGTAGTTAAAATACTACTTTGAAAACGTTCATAATGGGTCATAAGCTGCTGCCTAGCTTCTTCTGTGTGCAACACAAGTGGGGTAGGAGCTGGGATGGCACTGTTGGTAATCCTGTAGCGGCTCTGGGTATCAGAATTGAAATGTGAAGAGAGTATAGCAGTTACATACTCCCCACCTGCCAAAGCAGGCATGCCTGTGACAGCGTCGGCTGCATTGGACCCATCATTATGCATCATAAAAACGATATTATATCGGCCTGTCTCTTCTTCGAGGCGAACAAACTCTGAGGGATCTCTTGCTTCCATGCGTACAGGAGAGCCTGGGGAAACAGAGCGCATGAGCCTCTCGAATTCTTGAGCAGTAGCCCCGCCTCCTACTGAGCCAAAATAGCCATCAACAAGTGTCCAGTCGATATTACGATAGCCTAATTGCCTGAGGGCTCCTGCCAACATCAGCTCTGAAAAACAGCCACCAGAAGAGAGAGATGCGATTCGGATAGGACTCTCCCTGTCTGGGAAGAGCCGTACAATCTTTTGTAAGAGCGCAATCATAAAATCAGCACGATCCGTATTGCCAAAAGGAGACTCTACATGCTGTGTCCCTGAACGACGACAATCCTGGCACCCACATACCGTCATCAAAGGATGCCCATCCATTGCAAAAAAAGGAGGCCTCAGAGCAGTGCGTAAGAGGGTATCTACTTCGAGCCTAAAGCACATAAAATCACCGTAGCTATGAACCGCCCTCGCTGCCATCCCAGCAACCTCCATAAGGCGGCTAAGTGATGGAACAAGTGTCTCTACTGGCTGGGTAGTTGCCTCAGTTATGCTTGTGGAAGAAGAAGAGGAGAAGGAAGAAGGTGGGGAAGGTAGAGGCAAAGGCTCACAAGCTACTACCTCAGTACTTGTGGAGGATGAGGTAGATGCAACGCTCTCAGGTGGTAATACCTGAGATGGAGAGATAGAAGGTGTAGGAGGAGAAACTGTGGGGGTTGACAGCGCAACGTGCCGTTGAATCGGGTCACTTGTACCTTCGTATACGGTCTGCAGTGTTGGTATACTCTCAAAAAGATCCCGTATTTGTGTAGAAGAAAGATGTGGCTGCACTCCATCCCATCGAAATGCCGCCATGGATTGCACATTCTGCAATCCATTAGTATTTATATTATTAATATTCATAGTATTGTAAATAAAATTTAAATTATAACTAAATTATACTATGTTTAAAATTGTTTGTCAATGTTTATAACCATATCACGGTCGACATGCAAGATCATAATGCCCTGGGTTTGGCAAATAGAAAAGGACCAGCTCAGGAAAAGGGATCGGATTCGGCGATGTATAGGCAGTTGCATTTCCAGTAGCGATATTGATCACTCGTATGTTTATCCCAAAAATCAAGCTCAAAGCTCGTATTTCAAGCTCGTCTCCCATTTGCACAGGAGCTACGGTCTCAGTGTTATTGAAAACATCAATGCTTGTTACAGCAGGCTGCATTCTCTCAAGTGCTTGACAATACTCTGCGGTGGAGCCTGAGATGAATGCTTGTAGCTGAGGTGTGGACCGAATACAGCAGGCCGCTGATGATCGCATAAAAGACACAAGAGCGTCAGAAGTACCAGGGTTTGTTAGAATCACTTCAGGACTTCGGTTCTGCAGGCTTCGAGCAAGTTCAAAAAACATATCGCATTTTTGTCCAAAAGCGCCTTCGTATTCTGGACTTGTTATGGAGTAGAAGAGCTGATGGAGCCTACTCTCAACTAATGAGAAAAAAGTGCAGCGCTGCTGATTGGGTGCACGGGCTAATTCAATAAATAAGCCTGCTGCAATTGCGCGAAAAAGACAGTGCCCATCTCCTCGAATCTTGCGGACCTCAATCCCGGGACAACGCACCGCTAATTCTCTAATCTGCTCCCTTACAGGATTTCTCTCTGGACCAGGATATATAAACATACATTCAGGATTTGCATAGGTAGCCAGACTCACCTGATTACTCACAAGCGGGCAGCACTCTTTCCATGCCTCATACCTTCGCTTACATAACTCAATTCTTCGTTGTTCCGATGCATGCGTAAATACAGCCGCCATACGCCTTGGCATACTCGACAGCTCTGCGAGATACTGATTCTTAATACCACCAGTTTTATTTTGAGGCCTATCTGCTTGTAATAGCAAACTTGATTGAAATTGATTAGAAATAGAAAAAATTGACATAATAAATACCTATAGTTAAATTTTATATCAATTCTATCAGAATATTAAATTTAGTAGCAATGAAAAAAAAGGAGAAAATACTATGAGCGCAAAATCCAGTTGGATTTTGTGCTCATAGTATTGATTGTTCCCCTGGTTTCAGATGTCGCTTACGCGAACACTGAAACCTGGGTAGTCGGGCACGGGCCATACTGTTACCCACAAGTCTAGAAACTGCCTTTACATAACCTCCAGAAGTGAGGACTAGCGTCCTTGACAGTAAGAGAACAGTGAGTTTAGAGGAGCATTTGAGAGATGCGGCTCTTATTCACAGCTTTGTGTCTTACAGGTTTGGGCCATTTTTTTAACAGGGAGAGCCACAGGAGATAGCTTACAGAGATAGCTTGTCAGAGGCGTTAGGGGTGTTAGATGCGTTGGTGATTAAGGTCTGGACAGTGGGGAGATTAGAGAGAAAACTAAGAGATCATTATGGGCTTA